>Ga0102591_1000072_pt1 | contig 261494 bp, 238 predicted proteins | sample AraplaCol_mCL_r2_2_FD_76860 | JGI IMG/M metagenome (GOLD analysis project Ga0102591, IMG submission 76860) | Arabidopsis root microbial communities from North Carolina, USA - plate scrape MF_Col_mCL_r2 (SPADES assembly) (version 2) | ecosystem: Host-associated > Plants > Roots > Endosphere... | reverse complement strand
GGCGATCAAGTCGTTCTCGAAGATCTCGACGGCCTTGAAGCCGGCGGCTGCAATGGCCTCAAGCTTTTCCTGCAGCGTGCCGGAAACGCAGACGGTGGCGATCGATGGAATCACGGTTGTCCCTCTCGAACTGGCAGACCGTTCCCCGCAACGGGTGCGGAGCAGGGCCGCCCCTCTCAAACGAAGGCGGAGACTTGATGCGGTACATAGGGTTCTTCGAGCGCAGTAATTTCAGCGGCAGGAAGCTTGAGCTGAAGTGCTGCCAGGGCATCATCGAGTTGCCCCATTTTGGTCGCGCCGATCAGCGGTGCTGACACCCCATCCTTCTGCAGCAACCAAGCGAGAGCCACTTGAGCGCGTGGCGCGCCAACCCGCTCAGCGACTTCCCCGACACGCTCTACCACAACGCGGTCGGCATTCTTGGCCTTGTCGTAGAACTCCTTGCCGACCTCATCCGTCGCGGCCCGCGCCGTTACCGGCTCGTCTTGCCAGGGCCGCGTCAGCCGGCCCCTCGCCAGCGGAGACCACGGCACCACGCCGATACCTTCGGATCGGCAAAGTGGCAGCATCTCTCTCTCCTCCTCGCGGTAGAGCAGGTTGAGATGGTTCTGCATCGAAACGAACGGCGCCCAGCCGTGCTGACGCTGCAGGCCCAGCGCCTTCATGAATTGCCAGGCATGCATGGAGGACGCGCCGAGATACCGAGCCTTACCCGCTCGCACGACATCGCTCAGCGCCTCCAGCGTCTCCTCGATCGGAGTCTCGTAGTCCCAACGATGGATTTGATAGAGATCGACATAATCGGTGCCGAGGCGTTTTAGGCTGGCGTCGATCTCAGCGAAGATCGCCTTCCGCGAGAGACCCTGCCCGTTGGCATCGGGGCGCATGCGACCATAAGCCTTGGTGGCGATGACGACGGCCTCGCGCGAAGCGAAGTCACGGACAGCCCGACCCAGAACTTCTTCGCTCGCGCCGTCGGAATAGACATTCGCCGTGTCGAAGAAGTTGATACCGGCTTCAAGCGCTTTGCGGATGAAGGGACGGCCCTCCTCCTCGCGCATCACCCAGCTATGGTTGCCCCGAGTAGGGTCGCCATAGCTCATGCAACCGAGCGCGATGCGTGAGACTTTCAGGCCGGTGCGGCCGAGATTGCGGTATTCCATGATGTCCTCGGAGCGGATCGAAAGCCGGGTCAGTCGGTAAAGATCGCGCTGTCCATGAGCTTCGGATCACGCGGGATGAGTGGCGTGAAGTCCATCCTTTCGAGGATGTCGCGGCGGATATCAGCACCAGGCGCGACCTCCGTCAGGACGAGTCCTTCGTTCTCAAGATGGAAGACAGCCCGCTCCGTCACGAAGACCGCCTTGTGGCCACGCTTCAACGCCTGCCTGCCGGAATAGGTGATCTGCTCGACCTTGCCGACCAGCTTTCGTACATTGCCGTGCTCGGCAATTGTCAGCTTGCCACCGTTCAGCTCTAGTCTGCTTCCCTTAGTGTCGAAGGTTCCGCAGAACACGACCTTCTTCGCATTCTGGGCGATGTCCATGAAACCACCCGGGCCGACCGTCAGGCCGCCGAGCTTTGAAACATTGACATCACCCGCTTCGTCCAGTTCCCCGAAGCCGAGGAAGGCCGTGTCGAGGCCACCGCCGGCGTAGAAGTCGAATTGCGAGGGGCCGTCGATCATGGCAGAGGCGCTACGCGCAAAACCGAAGAGCAGGCCGACGAGCAGCGAGCCGCCATAGGTTCCGTGCTCGATTGTCTGGTAGTAGCGGCCCACCTCGCCGCGCTCGGCCACCATCTTGGCGACCCCCTCGCCGATGCCGACGCCGAAATTGATGACGTCCCCCTCGGTCAATTCCCGATAGGCGCGCCGCGCAATCAGCGAGCGGATGTTGAGTGCCTCTGGCGGATCGAGCGGGGTCGGGCCGCGGCGCTCGCCCGAGATCAGGGGATCGTAGGGCAGATCGTAGCTCATGCGCTGATCGGGATCGACGACGACGGCGTCGACGATGGCACCGGGAACACGCACAGATCGCGCCGGCAGCGAGTTGACATCGACCGCTGTGCGGACCTGCGCGATGACGATGCCGCCGGAGTTATGCGCAGCGAGAGCGGCAGCATAAACATCAACGTTCGCCGCCTCCTGGTCGAGGCTGATATTTCCGTCGGCGTCGCCGAAAGAGCCGCGGATGATCGCGACGTTAATCGGGAAGGATTTGTACCAGAGCAACTCCTGCCCGCCGAGATTGACCACCTCGACCAGATCCTCCTTGGCCGAGGCATTCATTTTGCCGCCCTGATGCCGCGGATCGACGAAGGTGCCGAGGCCGACATGGGTGAACAGGCCCGGCCGCTGCCCGCCGATCTCGCGATAGAGCTGCATCACGCAGCCGCTCGGCAGGACGTAGGCCTCGATTTTCTCGTCGCGCGCCATTTCCTGCATCTTCGGCGACCAGACCCAGTGGCCGCCGATGACGCGCTTGACCAGCCCCTCATGGGCGAAGTGGTTCATTCCCTCGCTCTTCTTGTCGCCGATCCCGAGCGCATGAAGCACCGTGAGCTGGCGCGGATAACCAGTCGAGAGGAAGCGGCGCGAAACCGCGCGGAAGGTATGCGTCGCTTCCATCAGGCCGCCGCCGCCCCCGATCAATGCGACAGTATCGTTGTCTTTGATCAGCCCAACTGCCTGATCCGCGGTCATGAACTTGTCGCGGGCCATCACTGTGCCCCCGCCGTTGCCGCTTCCGGTTTGCGCGGCACCATCAGTTGGTGCTCGCCGTCCTGGACCACCTCGCCACGCTGGTTGAAAAGCTCGATCGCGATGATCAAGATGCCCATGTCGTTGCGGCTCTTGGGAATGCGCATATCAGCAATGCGGAACTTCACCTGCAGTGTGTCTCCGATCCGGATCGGTTTCCTGAAGTTCCAGCTCCACCCTAAGGCGATGCCGTCCCGGAAGAAGCCGGACTGAACCTTCATGCCGTCGGTCAGCGACAACCCCATCAGCCCATGGGCGATGCGGCCGCCGAACACTGTCGACTGGGCATAGACCTCGTCCATGTGGATCGGGGAGAAATCGCCGGCGACGCCCGCATAAGCCAGGACATGCCCCTCGGTCACGGTGACGCGCGGGGTCAGGCGTTCGTCACCGATCTGGATCTCTTCGTAGAATTTGCCCGGAAGCATGATGGGTCCTTTTGAAAAACAACATCGGGGCGGGTGCGGCCAGGCCGCCCCGCGCGTCAGTGCAGAAGCTGCCCGAGGAAAGCCTGGGTGCGGGGATTCTGTGGGTTCGCGAAGAAGGGCTCGGGCTTGCCCATCTCGACGATCTGGCCGGCATCCATGAAGATCACGCGGTCGGCGACCTTGCGGGCGAAGCCCATCTCATGGGTGACGCAGAGCATCGTCATGCCGTCCTCGGCGAGGCCGACCATGGTGTCGAGCACCTCCTTGACCATCTCGGGATCGAGGGCCGAGGTCGGCTCGTCGAACAGCATGATCTTCGGCGTCATGCAGAGCGCGCGGGCGATCGCCACGCGCTGCTGCTGGCCGCCGGAAAGCTGCGCCGGATATTTCAGCGCCTGGTCGCCAATCCGCACGCGGGTCAGGAAGCGCATCGCCAGCTCCTGCGCCTCCTTCTTCCGCGTGCCGCGCACCTTCATCGGCGCCAGCATGCAGTTTTCCATCACGGTCAGATGGGGGAAGAGGTTGAACTGCTGGAACACCATGCCGACTTCGGAGCGCACGGTGTCGATGTTCTTCTGGCCGGCGCCGAGGTCGTAGCCGTCGACGACGAGGCGTCCTTCTTGATAGCGCTCGAGGCTGTTGATGCAGCGGATCAGCGTCGACTTGCCCGAGCCGGACGGCCCGCAGATGACGATCCGCTCGCCGCGCGCAACGGTGAGCGCGATGTCCTTCAGCACCTGGAAGGTACCGAACCACTTCTGAAGCGCCTCGATCTCGACGATCGGCGCCTGGGCGGACAGATCCGCGCGGCCGCTTTGATCAGACATGTGCCTACTCTTCTGGGAAAAGGCGGGCGGCATGACGCCGCCCGCGCGCCGCTTATTGGACCACCGAGATCGGAAGAGCGGCCTCGCCCTCGCCGGTCGTCGGCATCTTGGCGAGCTCGCCGCCGATCCACTTCTTGTAGAGCGCCGGCAACTCGCCGCTCGCCAGCTTGCGGGCGATGAAATCGCTGAGATAATCAGCCCATTCGCGCGAGCCGGGCCGCACTGCGAAGGCGTTGTAGGCACGCGCCACGACGAACTTTTGCTCGAACTTGCCGGGACCGGCGACCTGGGCGATGTTCGGAACCTGCGTCGCCGCGCCGCCGATCATGTCGACCTGTCCCGCGATCAGCGCCTGCACGGTCGCGGCGTCGTCGTCGAAGCGCTGGATGGTGGCACCCGCTGGCGCCGCCTTGGTGATGGCGATGTCCTGCGGCGTGCCGCGCGGCACGCCGACGCGTACGCCCTTCAAATCGCCCCAACCTTTGATGTCGGCGCCAACCTTGCCGATATAGATCGTGTCGTTGGTGGTGTAGGGCCGCGAGAACAGCACAACCTTCTGCCGGTCGGCGAAAATGCCCATCACCGCTGCCAGAGTATCGACCTGCCCGGTCAACAAGGCTGCGACGCGATTGCTCGACGTGACCGGCGTGACCTCGGCCTTCACGCCCAGGTCCTTGGCCAGCATTTCACCGAGTTCGATGTCGAAGCCCGTCAGCTTCCCGGAGGCGTCGCTGAAACCCCACGGAACCTGGGAGACCTGCGAGCCGATCTTCAGAACCCCGCCCTTCTTGATCGACTCGACGGTTTGAGCACTTGCCGCGCCGACCAGAGCCGAGGCCGAAGCTAGAAGCACGACCGAAGCCAGCGCGGTGCGACGGAACGATTGAACCCATGTCATTGGTGTTTCCTCCGGTTGAAGTTTCTGTGGGGTCGTCAGGTCTTCACGGCGAAGCGCTTCTCGAGGCGCATGCTCAGGCGTGAAAGCGGGAAGCAGAGGACGAAGTAGACGATTCCCGCGCAGCCATAGGCGAGCAGCGGCTTGTAGGTCGCGCTGGCGATGATCTGGGCCGAGCGGGACAGTTCGACGAAGCCGATGATCGCGGCGAGCGAAGTGCCCTTGATGAGTTGCACCATGAAGCCGACGGTCGGCGCGATGGAGATCCGCATCGCCTGCGGCAGCACGACGTTGCGCATGCGCGTGACGTAGCTCAGGCCCAGCGCGTAGGCGGCCTCGGTCTGCCCGCGCGGCACGGCCTGAATGCTGCCGCGCCAGATCTCTCCAAGGAAGGCGCTGGCATGCAGCGTGAAGCCAATGGCGACGGCGATCCAGGGGTTCACCTTGTAGCCGAGCACCGGCAATCCGTAGAACACCAGGAAGAGCTGCATCAGCAGCGGCGTTCCCTGGAAGAAGTCGATGTAGAAGCCGGCGCAACGCTGCAGCCAGGTGCGCTCCGAGGTGCGCATCAATGCGACCGCGAGCCCAACGACACCGCCACCAACGAATGCGATTAGCGAGAGAAGGATCGTCGCCTGTACGCCCGAGAAAATGGCGAGGGCTTCCGACAGACCGAATTGCCTGATCATGTCGCCCTCACTTCACCGGGTAGGAGAAATAGAGGCGGTCGATCAGCTTGAACAAAGTTGCGAATCCGAACGACATCGTGAGGTAGAGGACCGTCGCGACGATGTAGATCTCGAAGCTACGGAAGGTCAGCGTGTCGATCGATTGCGCGATCGATGTCAATTCTTCCGCCGAGATCGAGGACACGATGCTGGTCGTCAGCAGCGTCAGGACGAACTGGCCGGACAAGGCCGGGAAAATGATCCGCAGCGCAGGCTTCAGGATGATATGGCGGAAGATCTGCAGCGGTTTGAGGCCAAGCGCCGTGCCCGCCTCGTACTGGCCGCGCGCGATCGCGTCGATCCCCCCGCGTATGACCTCCGCCGAGAACGCCCCGCAATTGAGGCTGAGCGCCAGAATGGCGGCGCTCCAAGGCTGGAAGCTGATGCCGAGCGTTGGCAGGCCGAAGAAGATGAAGAAGACCTGCACCAGAAACGGCGTGTTCCGGATGATCTCGACATAGGTTCCAGCCGCGATCCGTGCCGCCGCAAAGCGGCTCTGCTTGGCGAGCGCGGCCAGGATACCGATCACTAGCCCCGCCGAGATTGAGGCCCCCGAGAGCACTATGGTTAGCCAGCAGCCGCGCAGCAACTGCTCCCAATAGGGAAGCAAGGCCGAGAAATCGAACTGATACGTCAACGTTTTCCTCCAGGCGCCCCGGTCTGCTGCCAGGGTCGTTGTCTCAGGGGATGCGGAAGAACTCCCGATAGAGAGGGATCTGCTCGCTCAGCATTGGAAGCCCAGGATGCGTGCCGAGGCCGCGCGCCGCGGCCTCGCGCAGCAGCCGCGTCTCGGCCGGTTTCATGATGATGTCAGCGATGACTGTGTCCGCGCATAAGCCATCCAGCGCGAAGGGCAGCGGATCGCCATCCCGCAAACCCAGCGGGGTGGCGTTCACGACCACGTCGCTTCTCGGATCGGGAGCGCCTACGGTTCGCGCAAGACCCGGCCGACGCTCATCCAGACGCGCCACCAGCGCCTCGGCGCGGGAGCGGTCGATATCGTGCACCGACAAAGCTGCGGCTCCGGCTTGCAGGACCGCAGCCGCGATCGAAACTCCCGCCCCTCCCGCGCCAACGAGGGTGTAATGCTTACCGGTGACGGAGTGTCCGGCATCGAGAAGGCCGCGCACGAAACCCTCGCCGTCGAAATTATCGCCCGACCAAGTGCCATCTGCCTCGCGCCGCATCGCGTTGACGGAGCCGGCCAGCCGCGCGGCATCGCTAAGTCCATCAGCATGGCGGCAGAGAGCGAGCTTGTGGGGCACCGTGACGAGGAAGCCGTCGAGATTGCCGATCCGCTTCAATCCATCGACGACTGTATCGAGATCATTCGTCGCCACTTCCACCGGGACGAGCACGGCATCCACACTCCGCTCGGCGAAAAGTCGGTTCATCATCGCCGGCGCCATCACCTGGGCGACCGGGTCGCCAAGCACAGCAAAAAGACGCGTCCGGCCACTGACGTCCCGCCCGGCCGCGATGCCGGGGCGGGTATCCATGTCGCCAGCCATTGGAAGCGTCGTTTCCACCCGATCTATCTCGTGCAAAATTTGGAATTGATTCCATAATGATCATAATTCCACTCGCGTCAAGACAAGTGACACTTCGTTCCAGTTTGAATAGGATCCAATTGGAATGAGGTGGTCATGGACCGAGCTATCGCGATCATCGAACTGTTGTCCCGGCATGCTGGCGGCCTGCCGCTGATGACGATCGCCGACACGTTGGCGATTCCCCGCAGCGCCACGCATCGCCTGCTCGCCGACCTCAAGGACGAAGGCTATATCCGCCAGGAATTCGACGGCGGGGCGTATCGGCTGACAGCGAAGATCGTGGCACTCGGCTTCAGCCATCTGGCTGCCGCCGGAGTGACCGCCAGGATCCAGCCGCTTCTCGACCAGCTTGCGGATCGAACCGGCGAGTTGGTCACGATGGCCGTCATCCACGACCTGAAGCTGATCCGCGTCGCGAAGGCGCAAGGCGCGCGGCGCGGCCTGCTCTACAACCCGGATGAAGGGGCTGAGGTCTATCTTGCCGCAACCTCTAACGGCCATGCTTGGCTATCGTGCCTGGAAGAAGACGAGGTGCTCCAACTGGTAGCCAGACAGGGCCTGAAGCGCGACGGTTACGGCCCGAAGGCACCCCGCACGATGCGTGACCTACTGGAGTTCGTCGAGACGGCCCGCGAACGGGGCTATGCCAAAATCTTCGAGACCTATGAGTCCGGAACTTCCGCCATCGCCGTTGCCATCTTCGGTGAGCACTTGCAGCGTCCGATCGGCACGATCAGCGTCGCCGGCCCCGTTATTCGTATGACCACGGAAGCAATGGATCGCATCCTACCGCTGCTGCGCGAGACGGCCTCGGCGATCACCAAGGCTAGCGACGACCTTCCGATCTTTACCGAGGTGACGCACTAGAATGTCTAGCAGGATCAGGGCCCTGGGCATGCTCGAAACGCTGGCGCAATACCCCGCCGGCCTTCCCCCACGCGAATTGGCCCAATCGCTGAGGATCCCATACGCCGCCGCCGAGCGGACGGTTCAGGCGCTGGTCGAGGGCGGCTTCGTATTCCGTAGTTCAGACGGTGCGGTACGTCTTAGCGCCAAGCTTGCGGCGCTGGGGCTCGCCTATCTTGGGACTAGCGGAATAACTGATCTCGTTCAGCCAATTCTCGACGATCTCGCCAAGCGGACCGGTGAGCTGGTGAGGCTCGCGGTAGTCGAGACTGATCACCTGACATGGGTCGCCAAGTCCCAGAGCGCGCAAAGCGGCTTATTCTACGTGCCGCACGCTGAGACGGAGGTTTATCTCGCCGCCACAGCTAACGGGCAAGCCTGGCTGGCCAGTCTCGGTGAGGCGCAGGCTCGGGCCGTAGTGGAGAAGCAAGGCCTTCACCGGCCCGATCTAGGACCCAATGCGCCCAAGACGATGGAGCAACTGCTGGGCCAGATCGTGCAGACGCGTAAGCTCGGCTATGCCTGCGTCACCGAGGCTTATGAAATCGGCACTTCCGCCATGGCAACGGCGATCCGCAAACGCGGCGTCGGCCAACCCGTCGGCACCGTCAGCGTCGCCGGCCCGACGATACGCATGACGCAGGAACGAATGGCCGAAATCGCTCCTTGGCTACTCGCCAGCGCTGACGAGCTCGGCGCGGCAGCGGCATCATCACCGCTGTTCAGCCTGAGTTGAACGACAACTAGAACTGGCTGACGAGTCCGTGCACGCCATGTCGCAACCCTAAGATCACTGGCCATCGATCCGCCCTTCAGCAATTCGTCTGCCACAGCAGGCTGCGGCTCAGGCCACTGCACGTCGCCACCAGGGGCAGACTTGCCAGAGACAGAGCAGGAACACGGCCACCGCCACCGCGCTTCAGAGAGCCAGCCGGGCGTCGTCGACTATCTTGGTCACGACAAGATAGGTATCGGCGGCGAGGCTCGACCATCGACTACATCAACCCGGTCGAGTTCGAAAAGAAGGTCGGGTTAGCTTACCCAACTGTCCATAGAACCGGCAGCAGGCCAGCCATACCCAAGATGGTCAGTGTACGGGCGCGGTTGTCAAAGCCCGCCGCTGGCGCAGGACATCGGCGATGAACAGGCGCGACAAGGCATGATAGAGCGGCTCGCGCGTGATCAGACGCGCTGTGCCGTAGCCAAGCACCGAGGCGGCCATCAGAGCGATAACATTATCGTGGTTCCCGGTCATTTCCAGGATGATCACGAAGGCCGTCATGGGCGCTTGGACAACACCTGAGAAATAGCCGGCCATGCCGAGCACTGCGGCCAGGCCGATCGGCGAGCCGAGGATCTGACCCAAGGCACTCCCGAGTCCGGCCCCGACCGAGAGCGACGGCGCGAAAAGTCCCCCTGGTATGCCCGAGATGGACGACGCCAGGCTTGCCAGGAATTTCGCGATGAAGAAGGAGGTGGGCAGGGGCGCGCCCTCGATGGCGCTCCGCGCTTCGGCATAGCCGGTACCAAAGGTCATGCCGTGGGTCAGAACGCCGATGATCGCTACGGCAACACCGGCCGCGACAGCCACGAACAGCGTGCGCCTGAGCGGCGTCGTCGCCCGCCAGCGGCGGATGCGCCGCGTCAGAGCGACCATGGAGCTGCTGAAGCAGGCGCCGAATGCGCCGCCGACGACGCCGCAGGACAACACGAGGAGCCAGTCACGCTTCAGTTCTGCCGTCGCGTTTGTGAAGCCGAAATAAGTGTAGTTGCCGACGATGGCGAGCGAAGCCAGCCCCGCGATGATAACAGCCGACAGAACGATGCCGTTGGTCCGAGCCTGATAGGTCCGGCTCATCTCCTCGATGGCGAAGACAATCCCGGCGAGCGGTGTGTTGAAGGCTGCAGCGATGCCGGCGGCGGACCCCGCGAGGATGAGCCCGCGTGCCTGCGCCATGCCGCCCCAGCGGGCTGCCTGCAGCATGATCGAGGCACCGACCTGTACCGTCGGCCCCTCGCGGCCGATCGAAGCGCCGCAGAGCAGGCCGAGCACCGTCATCACGATCTTGCCGGCCGCGATGCGTAGCGACAGGAAGGCGGAGCGCTCGGCATCGTCACGCAGGTGGCGCGCGGCGATGGCTTGGGGAATGCCGCTGCCCTGCGAGCCTTGGACGAAGCGCGCCGCCACAAAGGCGCAGACGCCGAAGCCGAGGGGCGTCACCAAGAAGGGCAGGAAGCGCCATCCATCCTGTCGTCCAGCGGCTCCCATGAAGAGATGCTGCGCCAGATCGGCAAGCCGTGCGAAGCCTGCGCTGGCAACGCCAATGGCAAGCGCTCCAAGCCAGAACACCAGCCGCTGCCGCCAATACCGCGGGGTTATGACCAGCGTACGCGAGCGCCTGAGAATGCGCGATCCCTTAGCGGCCACTCCGTTCACCTTTGCGCATCACTATGGTGGTCTTGGCCTAGCAGCATTTTGCCGGAGTTGTCTTGGGCAATCGGCCTCGTCGACACCGCGAGGCTGTTGGCCTGCAGTCAAACCGCCGTTCACCCGCGCCAGGAATGCGCCAAGAGCAACTGGCACGAAGCTGGAAAGCGGACATTGCTTTCACCTATCCTTCATCCTCCAACTCCGAGATCCCAGCCCCGGAGATGAAGATTGCACCGATCAGCCAAGCTCGTGGTATCAAAGCGGTACTGCCTAAGAACCCTGACCCGCAACGCTGCCTGGCAGATCTCAAGGCGATTCAAGCAGGGCAGACGGCGGCGCGCTGCTGGCGCTGGTGCCGACCATAGCCTCTGCCACTCGGTCTCAGGGCGCCAAGCTGTTCGATGCCTTTGACCGCTCTGGCGCGATGGTGTCCAACGGCGGCCACTCGTGCGTGTGACCCGGCGGCAAACTTCGGCATTGCCGCCCAACCCAGTCATTCGGACATGTTGCGTTCGCCGGCCCTGATCGAGACGGGCAGCCGGTTTTCGGGAGGCGAGAGCGGGCACACCCACGCTTCAGAATAGGCGCAAGAAGGGTAGTAAGCGAAATTGAAATCGAGGATCATCCGGCCGTCATCCAATCGGCCGAGATCCGCGCTCTTGATCGTGTCCAACAGATAGCGGCCACCTGGGAAGGTATCCTTCCCGTTTGTGGTGTCGCCGAAAGGCAGGAAGACCCCGCCGCCATAGCCCTCGATCCAGTAGAGCGTCAGTTCAGCGCCTAGCGCCTCGCGGAGCCCGCGGGTCAGGGCATACGGCACGAGCGTCATTCGGCCGTCCTTCCCCAGTTCAAGGTGGATCGGCTCGTGATCGAACACAGCGTCGAGCGAAACGGCAAAGCGTAGCGCCGGATCGTAGGAAAAACAGTCCAGCCCCTGAAACGAGGCGCGCCGGCTCGGCGTCAAAGGCGATTGCTGGTGCTCCCTGAACAACATGTCGCGGGCATTTCGCCAATGAGCCCAGCCGTCCACGGCGGGCAACGCCCGTACGGTCGCGTAGAGATCTACTACTTGCCGCCGCCAGTCATGCAGGCTCGAAATGGCGTCGAGCCTGGCTTTTGGCGAAGGCGCAGCGTCCACCGGGATCGAAGGATTGGTCATCTGTGGTGCTCCAGTCTGCCCGCCGAGACGAGCGCGGCCATCTGCTCGTAAATGCGGTTGGCTCGGCAATCTACGCAGCGCAACGCTGTCGTCCCTAATCGGCGGCTGGCCGCCCGAGCCCGGTCGGGAGGGCTGAGTCAGTGGATGAACGGGTGGACTGCTCGCCATTCTGGATGCCGCACAGCAAGTCCCAGACGCCAATTCGTCCGTGGCTCTATACTATCGGCAATGGTAACGCGACTTGTGCTGCCTCGTGCGCCGCAATGGTTTCGTACCATCGTTGCAGGCGGGGTCTCGGGACCCGTTCAACCGGCATGTTCAGCCAGCGGTGCACACTTGGACCCAGTACGATTTCGGCCATCCCGAAGCGGTCGCCGCCGACATAGCTAGCCCCATTTTCGAGATGGGCCTCAAGTATGTCGAGGCAATGCTCGGTGCGGCTGATCGAGCTCGCGATCGCGGCGGGATCGGCTGTCGCCGGCTCGCGCATCAGCCCCCAGAACGCCGGCACCATCACCCGTTGCAGTTCGCCGAGGGCCCAGTCCATCCAGCGATCGCCTTCGCTGCGCCGCGCCGGATCCTCTTCCCAGATCGTATCCCGGCCGTATCGCGCCGCGATGTATCGGACGATGGCGTTCGATTCCCAGATATGGACGTCGCCATCCTCAAGGACCGGCACCTGTCCGTTGGGGTTCTTCGCCAGATAGGCCGGCTCGCGGTTGCCGCCGAACGGACCGCCGATGTCGATCCGCTCGAACGCCTGCCCCGTTTCGCCGGCGGCCCACACCACCTTCTGGACATTCACCGAGCTCAGGCGCCCCAGAATCTTCAACATCGGGTGTTCCCCTCGTGATTCTCTATCGATTGTGAGCTTGCCGGCACCACCGGCGGCTGCGTTGCCGCCGGTGCCTATCTCGCCGCGGCTGAAGGCTATGCCCCTGCAAGCTTGTCCTGTGTCCGGGTCTCGAAGTCGCCGGCATCGTGGCGTTCGTGGAGCTGCTCGGACGAGTCTCCGACCACGCGGTTGACCATGCGGCCGCGCTTCACGGCCGGCCGGGCGAAGAGCTGCTCGGCCCAGCGAACGACGTTCTTGTAGTCCTGCACCGCGAGGAACTCGGCTGCGCCGTACTGCCAGCCCATCACCAGCCCGCCATACCAGGGCCAGATCGCCATGTCGGCGATGGTGTAGGCGTCGCCCGCGATGAACTCGTTGTCGGCGAGGCGCCGGTCGAGCACGTCGAGCTGGCGCTTCACCTCCATGGCGTAACGGTTGATCGGGTATTCGAGCTTGGTCGGCGCATACGCGTAGAAGTGGCCGAAGCCGCCGCCGAGGAACGGCGCCGATCCCATCTGCCAGAACAGCCAGGACAGGGTCTCCGCCCGCGCCGGCTGTTCCTGCGGCAGGAAAGCGCCGAACTTCTCGGCGAGATGCACCAGGATCGCGCCGGATTCGAAGATGCGGATCGGGGTCGGCCCGCTACGGTCCATGAGCGCGGGAATCTTCGAGTTCGGATTGACCTCGACGAAGCCGGAGCCGAACTGGTCGCCATCGCCGATCTTGATCAGCCAGGCATCGTACTCGGCGCCCTTGTGGCCGGCAGCCAGCAATTCCTCCAGCATCACCGTGACCTTGATGCCGTTCGGGGTTCCCAGCGAATAGAGCTGCAGGGGGTGCTTGCCGACGGGCAGCTCCTTTTCATGGGTCGGGCCGGCGATGGGGCGGTTGATGTTGGCGAAGCGTCCGCCGCTGGCCTTGTCCCAGGTCCAGACCTTCGGCGGAACGTAGTCGGTTGTGTCGCTCATGGATTGATCTCCAGGCTTCGGCTTCAGGCCGCAGGGGGATAGTTCGAGGGGAAGAGCGCGCGCTTCGCCTCCTCGTCGCGGACCTGCTTGAAGGCATGATCCTGCCCGACCGCGCGAGCCCGCGCGACTGCCGGCCGTGCATCGACGCTCTCGAACAGACGCTTGAGATTGGGGAACGGCGCGAGCGGATCCTCGGCTCCCTTGAGGACGCGGGAGGCGCGGTCGAGCCAGCCCCAGGCCGAGATATCCGCAATCGTATAGGTCTCGCCGACGATATAGCTGCGTCCGGCAAGGTGTTCGTCGAGCACCTGATAGTGGCGCTCCGCCTCGCGGCGATAGCGGTTCAAGGCATAGTCGAGCCCTTCCGGCGCGGCGAACTGGAAATGCACCGCCTGTCCCGAAAACGGGCCGAGGCCGGAGGCGATGAACAGGAGCCAGGAGAGCAGCTCCGGCCGGTCTTCGGCAGTGCCGAGAAACCGTCCGGTCTTGTCGGCGAGATAGAGTAGGATCGCAGTGGAATCGAATACGCGGGCCTCCCGGCCGCCTGGCCCCTCCGTGTCGACGATGGCCGGCACCTTGCCGTTCGGATTGACGGCACGGAAGGCGGGCAGGTGCTGCTCGCCCTTGCTCGTATCGACGGGAATCGTCTCATAGGGCAGCCCTGCCTCTTCCAGGAACAGCGCGACCTTCGCGGGGTTGGGCGTGGGATGAAAATAGAAGCGGATCATCGGTTTTCCCTTCGTTCATCGGACGGTTCGGGCGGGCCAGGCCGCCGGGCGGCGAGCAGGACCCCGGCGACGATGACGGCGATCGCCGCGCCTTCGGTCGGCGTCGGGTGCTCGCCGAGGATCGGAATGGCCAGCAGCGATGCGATCGCGGGGATGAGCGCGATGATCGCGGTCGCGGCCGAGGAGCCGAGCAGCGAGACAGCGCGGTTGAACGTGAAGATCGCGACCCCGCTCATCAGCACGCCCTGATAAACAGCCTGCAGCATGATTTCGCCCGCGCCGGCATGGTCGAGTCGGCTCAGGCCGCCCAGCCCATAGACCGGCAGGAAGAGCACCGCCGACCAGAAGCAGATCAGCGCGGCCGATTCGATCGGTGCCAGGCCGCTTCGGCGGAAGAGAAGCGTATAGATCGCCCACATCGCCGCGGCGGCCGCAAGCGCACCGATGCCGGCTGCACTGGGCGGGCCGCCCGCCGCCGCGCCCGCCAGCAGGAGCAGCGACAATCCAGCCAGGATGGCGGCGTATCCGCTCCAGCGCCACCGGCCCTGCGCTTCGCCCAGGAAGGCCCAGGCGAAGAGGCCGGCGAAGAGCGGCATCAGGGTCGGGGCGATCGAGGCAGCCTGCGCCGCAGAGGTGAGGCTGAGGCCGAGCGCGACGAGCAGCACGAAGGGCACGCCCCACAGTACGGCGAACACGAACCCCATTCTCCACGCCGCGCGAGGCAACCGCGCACGGTTCCGGATAAGGACGGGCGCCAGCAGCAGCGCCCCGATCCCGAAGCGCAGTGCCGTGATGTCCCAGATGCGAAGCTCCCGCGTCACGCTGAAGCGCGTGATGACGAACCACCCCGAAAAGATCGACACTGTGAGCGCCGCCCAGGCGATGCCGGCCGCGCGACCGCGAGGGCGCGCAATGATCGTCCCGTCATTCAACTTCGCCGGAATCGCCCGCAAGTCGGACATGGATCAGGACCGCGCCGCCCGCAGCGCTGCGAGAATGGCCTCGGGCTCGAGGCGCGTCCTGTAGTCGATATGGAGCGAGGCGAGCAGGACCCGCCCGTCTTTGCCGATGAGATAGGTCGCCGGAACCGGCAGCTCCCAGCTTTCGTCACCATTGATCCGCGACAAGGCCTTGTCGTTGGACCGCAGGGCCTCGCGCAATTCGGCCGGCAGCGCATAGACCAGGCCATAGCTCCTCGCAACCGTGTTTCCGGCGTCGCTCAGCACTTCGAAGGTGAGCGCGTTCTTCTCGACGGTGCCGAGCGAGTTGTCGGGAAGTTGCGGCGAAACGGCGACGAGCCTGGCTCCCAGCGCCGCGATCTGCGGAAGGGCCGCCTGATAGGCGCGGAGCTGGAGGTTGCAGTAAGGGCACCAGCCGCCGCGATAGAAGGTGAGCACGACCGGCCCCTGCCGCAGCAGATCGTCGAGGACGACCCGATGGCCGTCGATGCCGGGAAGATCGAAGCCTGGAGCCTTGTCGCCGACGCCGATCGCCTCGTCCCGGGCGAAGGACGTGCGCAGATCTTCGATTTTCGCCTCGTACAATGCGGCGCGGCCTTCAGGCGCGGTTCGCGCGAAGTCGGCCCTGAAAGCCGCCAATTCCTGTTCCAGACCCATGGCCGCAAGACCTTCCGACGCCAGCATCATCTGCGGAGCTATATGGTTTCAGTTTTAGTTCAACTGTTCTAAAATGCAAGGCAGGATCGCCTGTGGCACTGTGCGATCGGACCGATCGGCAGGGAGCGTCATGGGCCGTCCCAGGGAATTCGATGAAGAGGCTGTGCTCGATGCAACGGTCCAGTGCTTCTGGAAGCGCGGCTATGAGGCGACCTCGATCCGCCACCTGATCGACAGCACCGGCCTGACCGGCGCCAGCCTCTACAACGCCTTCGGCGACAAGCGTTCCCTCTATGGTCGCGCGCTCGATCACTATGTCGAGGGCAGTATCGGCGACAGGATCCGGCGCTGCGAGGCCATGGAGCCGCGAGCAGCGATCGAGGCCTTCTTTCGCGAGATCCTGGCCCGATCGCTCAAGGACGAGGAGTGCAAGGGTTGTATGCTGGTAAATGCCGCGCTCGACGTCGTACCAGAAGACCCAGGCTTCCGGGCTGCGGTCGCGGACGTGCTCTACCGGATCGAACGCTTCTTCCTGTCCAGCATCGTGAAAGGCCGGGCAAGCGGCTCGATCACGTCCTCTCGTCCGGCCGAGGATCTCGCCCGGCATCTCCTCGGCGTGCTGATGGGCGTCCGCGTGCTGGCACGGGTGCGGCCGGAGAAGTCTCTGCTGGAGGGTGTCGTCGACACCGCCGTGACCTTACTCGACCAGGATGCTGTCGGAGATCGTCGCGAGGGCGCCATGGGGTAGCAGGCCTGCAAGGGTGCCCCCCCAAAGGTACCGCCATCGAGAATTCGTCGTGGCCTCTGTTGAGCGCCAGAAGCGGAAGTTGAACCGTTGCCGGAAAGCGGACCTTAAATCCCGTGCCGAAACCGACACGACGTGGCTTCTTCACCCTGAAAAGGTGGAAACTACCGGCCTATTCAGCCCCGCCCTCCATCCTGAAGGCGAGTGACGTCGAGCGTCCTGCAGGACTTGACGCGGGCTGTAAACTGTATCCGCCGCCTACGCTGATTGAAATCGCGAATTGCTAATGGGGTGAGCCGCAAGCCATTCGAGAGTATCGGCTGCGTTTCTTTCGGGGTGGGTGATCGGGTGGAACACCTGTTCGATCACGCCACCTCTCAGGATGAATGTCATTCGCTCGATCAGACGCATGCCGTCAGCAAGGAAGGTTGGAAGCGATAGGGCATCTGCGAAGGCGAGGCGCTCATCACTGAGGACCTCGAAGGGGAGATGCAGGCGAACCACCATTTCCTGCTGATAAGCTGTCGTCTGAGTGCTCAGACCGAATACAGCCGCCCCAGCCTTGGCAATCTCCGCATGATGGTCTCGAAACGAGCAGGCTTGAGGTGTGCAGCCCCGTGCACCGGGGATGATGTCCCAGTCGGTCGGCGCCGGCTTTCCAGGTTCGCTCGTACGCGGGTAGCAGTAGATGACCGTGCGACCCGCTCCAAGCGATGACAGATCGATGCTCCGCCCAGAGGTGGAGGCAAGGCTTACGTCCGGCACCGAGCTGCCGACCAAACGAGACGTTATTGACATGGTTTCCCAAAGCTTCGCGGAGGATGGATCATTGCAGCGTTGCATATCAGGCTGCTGCTGTCGGCCTTGCTGAAACCCGTCAGGAAGGGGGATTGAGCACGGAAACGGCTGTGCCATCGCTCGTCACGACGGCCGCTGTCGCGCAGACGGGCTGATCGAACCGGCTGAAGACGGAGTTCCCCATCATGTGCTGGCAAACCTGATCGGAATCGTGCACCGCAAACGACGGATCGAGCTGGTCACGCGACGGATGAGGAAACTCATAGGTCGTGATGTAGGCCAGTTGCCCGGGGCCGGCGGCCATCGGCACGACGTGGAAAGACTGTGCGGTCACGCTTCCGAGCCACAGCCGATCCTGCATGAGATCCAGCGTTCCGCAGATGCGCGGCGTATCGTGTTCGTCGAACTCACGATCGAGCCCCATCAACACCGAAGCGATGGCGTCGCGCGGCGCGTTACCGGCCTTGAGCCGCTCGAAGATCGGACGAGTATGCGTGCCGTTGCTGACGACCACGAAGCGCTCATCCCAGACAAGGCATTCATAGGTGATGTAGGGGCTGTCGGACGCCGCGTCGCGGCTTCCGTCCTTGGGAACGATCTGCACCGAGCGGCCCATCCGGTTCGCAGTCCGGTTCGGAAAGGAGCGGCTGGAGATGCGGTAGGATGCGGCCGGCCGGCCATCGAGCGTTCGACCAACCCCGACGATTCTACCGACATACATGCAACTGCTCCCCAGGCTGGCCCCACGCATATCGGGAGCGCAGCAAGGGTTCAACGCCGCTTCTGCTCTCGATCAAAGCTAATCGCCGAGAGTACGCCCCTCGGGCGCACACAGCGCCAGAGGCCGGCCGGGGGCGCCCGGAAGCGGACATCGAAGTTTAATCGAAGAGCGCCTGGTGCGCGGCTCGCCAATGACCAGGCGTGCGCGCTGCCAATAAGCCATAACCGTCTTGTCCAACTCGGTAGGGAGAACCATCCCAGCGTGCGACGCGACCGCCAGCCTCACTTAAGAACAACGCTCCGGGCAGATGATCCCACGGTAAGGTCCGCCAGAAAACGGCGAAATCGCGATCGCCAGCGACAATAGCAGGATACTCGGCTCCTGCGCAAAGCAGCGGCGGGACGATCAAGGGCACTCGATCCAAGCGTTGCTTGATGGCCTCAAGCACCTCAGGCGGAAAGAAGCGCATGGAAATTGAGCCCTTCCGCATTGGCTCTGCTGTTCCATTGGTAACCACGCGGACTCCATCAATCTGGGCTCCGCTTCCCAATTCGGCGACATGAAGCTGGCCTGACAGCGGATCGAGCATCCAAGATGCTACGGTCTCCCCTCCACGCAGCAGCGCGACCATGACCGAAAATGGCCCTCGGCCGGAAACGAAGTTTCCGGTGCCGTCTAGCGGATCGATCTGAGGATCGGGACGCGCTGACTGACTTTGTCGAAGTTCACAAAGGTTGGCGCGAGACAGGCAGGAACGCTGCTGCTCTCCGAGAAGTATCAAAGCCCGATCAGACTCCGGAGACTGCTTGCGCGGAATCCTTCGGCTTGCCGAACCACCGCGTCACGATCTGCGCGACCTCTTCAAGGTCGGCCTTCGTCTCGCACGCCCAAGCAGCCACGCCGTCCGGACGAACCAGAACGGCCTTCACTCCAAGGGTCTCGGTTGAACTCTCCGCGACATAGCCGATCCGATCACCCCAACGGGCCGCCAGCGCTCGCAGCGACGCGTCCGCGCCGAAGTCCAGCAGCAGGCCGCGTCCGTTCCGCAGATGCTGATTCACCCTGCTGCCGCCAAGCAGTTCGAAATCCGGCACGCTGCGACCAACCAGGGGATGGCTGTCGCCCAGATCATAGCGGATCCCGACGCCCCACACGCGCTCAGCAAAGTAAGTCGCGCCGTCGCGCGTTTCGATGAGATCACGGATGATGGCTTCCAGCGCACGCGAGCCAGCGTTCGGCCGCATCAGCGCGACCTGCGCGCGGGACCAATCGAGGATCCGTGCTCCCACCGGATGCCGTTCGTTCGCATAGCTGTCGAGCAGGCCCTCCGGTGCGTCGCCCCGGATCGTGGCGGCGAGCTTCCAGCCAAGATTCATCGCGTCGCCGAGGCCGAGGTTGAGGCCCTGGCCGCCCAGCGGCGAATGGATGTGCGCGGCATCGCCCGCCAGGAGCACACGGCCCTCGCGATAGCTTGTTGCCTGATAGGCGCGGTCGGTCCAGGTGGCTGCAAGACGAAGGGCCGCCACCGTCACATCGATGCCCGAGACTTTGCGCAGCACGGCCTCGATATGGTCGCGGCTCGGCTCGGTGCGATGGAAGGCGCCGCCGTCGAAATCGACCATCGCGATCGTGCCCGGTGCCGCATAGGTGTACATGCCCGAGGCCGTGAAATGGCGACCGGGCCGTAGCGCAACCGGATCGGCCAGATCGACCAGCACCGAATGGCCGGTAAACTCCGGATCGGTGCCCGTGAAACCGATACCGGCCGCCTTTCGCACCGCGCTGCGACCGCCGTCGCAGCCGACGAGCCAGCGGCATCGGATCGTTTCGCTGCCAGCCTCAACCGTGACGTCATATTCCGATGCCTCGAGAGCCTCGACGGCGCAGCCGCGCCGTATCTCGACGCCCAGCGTCTCGGCGCGGATTGCCAGGACGGCCTCGATGCTCGCCATGTCGCTCGCGACGCTGCCGATCGAGCCGGGCAGGCGATAGGGCCATTGCGCGCTGTCGACCTGATCGTGGAAGAACTGGATACCGGCAAAGTGCCCGCCTGGACGACGCTGCTGCTGCATCCAGTGCGCGGCCGCCGACATATCGCGGCCGGCCGTACGGGCCTTAAGATCGCTCAGGAGGTCGCGGCGATCGAAACTCTCGATGGTTGGCACAGAAAGGCCACGCAGCCCGAACGGCAGGTCTTTCAGCGGCGAATGCGGGTCTTGCGCCTTTTCCAACGCGAGTACCGAACAGCCCGCAAGCCGTAGCTCACAAGCCAGAAACAAGCCGACGGGACCGGCGCCGGCGACGATGACGTCATAGAGGGCAGTGTCGGGAGTTCGCATAAACTACTCCGTTGTCGAGATTCGACCGGAGCGTTTCTCGAACCCGAGCACCTCACGGACGAACAATTGACGCCTGGACAGCGTCCGATGTTCGTCGTGGGGATCTCGTGCGCGAGGCCAAAGACCAGAGCTTCCGTTACCGAAAGGACTTGGGCTTACCAAACCAAGTCTGCCTTTTCCGACGCGGCTCACATAGCACCATGGCGATCTGCCCACAACGGCCGGCCGCCCAAGCGCTATGCGCGGATCAGCAACACAGGGTGAACGGCCGATTGCAAGTTCACCCTGAAGCGCCCTGGATTTGTCGGAGGCCCCAACTCTCCAGATGATGGAACTATGACGAGCAAGACGACGCACAGGTCCTCGCCCGAAGTCGCCCGATTCAACAATCGCCCGCGGCCGGAGCCTATCGGCAACATCCCGCCGGCCGAAGCCGGAGAGCGCTACTGCGCCATGCTGAACGAGCCAGGCATCGCGACGTGACATAATCCAAACGGCCTCCGGGAAACCCGAGGCGGTTCACTCGCAGCACCAGCGCTTTCCTCATGACATCGACGCTTGGCAGCAGCGGCTTCCGCTGATGGGCATCACTCCTTTGCCAGCCGGTCGCATTCCGCTTCGCCGGACTGCCCTCTAGGGTAAGCCGTCACTGACGGAGCCTGCCATGCCCAAACGCATCATCACCTCGGACCGCATCCACAAGGGCCGCCTGCCCTTCGCCCAGGCGACCGTCGCCGGGGGCTTCATGTTCGTCTGCTGCGTCGGGACCGACAAGGACGGCAAGCTCGCCATCGGCGATCCCCGGGCGCAGACCCAGCAATGCATCGACAACATCAAGGCGCTGCTGGAAGAGGCCGGTGGCAGCCTCGACGATGTCGTGAAATGCACGGTCTATGTCACCGACCGCGCCTATTGGGAGCCGATGAACGAGGTCTATTTCGCCAATTTCGCCGAGGCGACGCCGCATCGCGTCTCCTGCATCGTCAACGGGCTGGGATCGCCGAACTGCATCGTCGAGATCGACGCGACCGCCTATCTCGGCGACAAGGCCTGATCGGCCTCAGGCGCGAACCGCATCGCGCGGGCGTAGCCGCGCGGCGCGAAACGCAGCGCCATCAGCCCCGCCAGCACGGCGCAGGCCAGATGCATCTGCCAGCCGGCAGTGAAGCTGCCGCCGGCATCCCGCAGCAGCGCGACGATCCAGGGCGGGATGGCGGAAATCAGGAAGCCGCCACCCTGCATCAGGGCCGAGAGCGCGCCGGCATTGGCGGGATTGTCGAGATGGTCGAGCGCCACGATCAGGAAGAGCGCGAAGCCGGCGCCGAGGCCGATGCCGATCGCAATCGCCCAAGCGGTCGGCGCGGCGAGCGGCCACCACGCCAAGCCGGCAAAGCCGGTGATCTGAGAGGCCAGCGCCAGCCAGATCCAGAAACGGCGATCGGGATTGCGCGCCGCCAGAGCGGGGATGCCGAGCGCCGCCCCGGCTTGGCTCGCCGCCATCATGGCGAGCAGGCCGCCGCTCTCAGCACCCGACCAGCCCATCGCCTGATAGGCGGGCGCGAGCCAGGCGACCACGGAAGCGTAGCCACCATTCACCAGCCCGAAGCAGATCATCAGGAGCCATGTGCGTGGACGTCGCAGCAGGGCCAGCGCCGGCAGACCGCCGCCCTGCCCCGAGCGGCCTGAGGGCAAAGCGACCGCCGAGACCAGAGCCGCGAGCGCAGCCGGCAGAGCGATCCAGCCGAGGCCGAGATGCCAGCTTCCGGAACGTTCGGCAATCATTGGCGAGAGCTGCGCGCCGAGCGCGCCGCCGCCCATCAGCATCGCCGAATAGAGCCCCATCATCAGCGCGACCCGGCCGGGGAACTCGGCCTTGACGATGCCGGGGAATACCGCCTGCACCACCGCGACGCCAAACCCGCAGAAGGCCGCCGTCGCGATCAGAGCTTCGCCGCTCGTTGTGACCAGTCGCAGGGTCGCGGCCGCACAGAGAATGCAGAGCGCGCCGACTACGGCCGCGCGGGCGCCGAGCCTACGCTGGAGCCAGGGACCCGCGAAGGCGCAGACGCCCATCAGCAGCATCGGCACCAGCGTGAACAGCGAGAGGCTACCATAGCCGAGCCCCGTCGCGGCCCGGATCTCCGCCGCGAGCGGGCCGATACCCGTCAGGAAGGGGCGCAGGTTCAGGCCGACCAGCACCACGGCCGCGAGCAGCAGCGTGCGGGATGCGCGGGATAATGGAGGCGTCATGGTTACGGGCCTGCGCGGCCTGTTCACGCTCGCTTCCCCTTCAACGACCACCAGCGGCGAGCAGGATCTGCTGCATCTTGCTCTGGCCGCGGCTGCGGGCATGCTGCAACGGGGTGACGCCATCGCGATCGGCGAGATTTACATCGGCGCCGGCCGCGAGCAGGTCCTGGACGATCCGCCGATGCCTCTCGCCGCCATCGCTGAGGATGATCGCCTCCAGCAGGCCGGTCCAACCGAGATTGTTGATGTGATCGACCTTGACGCCGGCCGCGATCAGGGTGCGGACCGTCTCGACATGGCCGCGCTCGCAGGCCGGGATCAACGCCGTGCCGCCATAGCGGTTGGTGCTCTTCAGGTCGGCGCCGTGTTCGAGCATCAGCTTGAGGATGGCAAGGTGCCCGCGCGCCCCGGCGTAGAGATAGGGACTATCGTTGATCGCGTCCTTGGCGTTCACGTCGGCGCCGGCCTCGATCAGGGCGCGGGCGGCGTTGACGCGGTTCTCATGAGTCGCGACCAGCAGGGCGGTCTGGGCGCGGCTGTCGCGGCCGTCGACGGCGACGCCCGCGGCGAGGAGCCGTTTGATCGCGGCGACGTCATCCTTGGCCGCGGCGGCATGCAATCTGGTGTCGGTCATGGCTTGTCCGAAGGCTGTCTGCGGGCCGAAGGTCAGCAGGAGGAGAACGAAGGCGAGGATTGGCGAAAACCGGGTCAAATCCATCTCCCTGGGAGGTGCGGGCGGCATCGGCCGGCGCGGCGCATCCCTGTCGACTGGCAAGCAAGCTTGCCTTGATCTCCAATTAAAGACCCCGGCGTCCATCTGAAAATTAAATATCTGGATATCGTCCAGTCGCTTTGCGAATATAGCGGGCATCCCTGTTTCAGACCTGCGGCCGACCGCTCCGATGCTCGATCCCCGCCTGCTCCGCTCCTTCGTCGCCATCGCCGATACCGGCAGCTTCACCCAGGCGGCCGAGCGCTTGAACATGACGCAGTCCACCATCAGCCAGCAGCTCGCGCGGCTGGAAGAAGCGGTCGGGCGTGGATTGATCGACCGTGTCGCCCGTCCGGTCCGCGCCACGGCCTCGGGCGAACGCCTGCTCGGCTATGCCCGGCGCATCCTGACGCTGCAGCAGGAGGCGGAGACGATGCTTGGCGATTCCGCCGGCACCGCCTCGATCCGCATCGGCGTGCCCGACGATATCGTCACCGGCAACATGGCGCAGGTCTTCGCCAGCTTCACCCGACAGCATCGCGAGGTCCGGCTCGACGTCGTCGCGGGCCTGAGCCGCGAACTGACGCGGCGCTACCGGGCCGGCGAGTTCGATGTCGTCATCGTCAAGGAGCCTTCTGCGAGCTCGGACCACCGCGCCAGCTATCCCGAGGCGATGGCCTGGTTCGAGAGCATCGACGCGCCGGAGAGCTGGCCGGAGCCGCTGCCGCTGGTCACCTTCCCGCCCGGCGGGCTCTATCGCGACGCGATGTTCGAGCGGATCGAGCGCGAACGGCACCGCTGGTACATCGCCCTGTCGAGCAGCAATCTCTACAACGTCATCGTGGCGGTCGAGGCCGGGCTCGGGCTCTCGCTCCTGCCGGTCGGCACCACGCCCGGCCGCCGGGTTAGGCCCTACGCGGCCTTCGGCATGGAGCCGGCGATGGTCGTCTCGATCTATTCCTGGGAGAAGGGCGGCCTCATCGCCGAGCTCGTCGCGGCGATGAGCGCGGTTCTAGGTCATCGCTACAGCATTCCCTGCCAGAGCTGAGTGGCATCAGGCACGACGGGCCGGGATCAGGATCGCGCCGGAAGCGGCGATCACGAGACAAAGGCCGAGCCAATCGGTCGGCGTCGGCCGCTCGCCGAGCAGCAGCACGGAACCGAGCACGCCGATTGCGGGCACCATCAGCGTACCGAGGCTGGCGATGCCGGCCGGCAGGCGCGCCACCACCGTGAACCAAAGGAAATAGGCGAGCGCCTGCGCGCCGATGATGTGGAAGCTCAGCGCCGTCAGCACGCGCGGCGAGAGCAGCTTCGGCACCGGCAGGCCTTCGAAGACGAGCATGCCGATGCCCGCCACCACGCCGCCGATCAGCAATTGCCAGGCGGCGATCGCCAGCGCCGGAGCCGAGACTGGCCAGCGCTTGGTCACGATCGTGCCCAGCGCCCAGCTCACCGCCGCGCAGAGCGCCAGCATCAGGCCGAAGGACAACTGCCCGGCGAGGATGAGCGGCAGACCGAGGCAGACAAGGCCGGCGATGCCGAGAGCGAGCCCAGCAAGGCGCCTGCCGTCGGAAGCCTCGCCCAGTACGAAGCGGGCGAGTAATGTCGCCCAGATCGGCATGGTGAAGGTTAGAATCGCCGCGCGCGAGGTCGGCGCCGCCAATTGCGCGAAGGCCAGTAATACGTTGAAGGCGGCAATCGAGAGGAAACCGGCGACGACCAGCCGCGGCCACTGCGCGCGCGGCACGGCGAGCGGAACACCACGCGCCAACGCGATCGCGACAAGCACGAGCCCGGCGAAGCTCATGCCGGCGGCGCGCAAGGTCCAGGGTGCGATCTCGGTCAGCGAGATCCGCACAGCCGGCCAGTTGAAGCCCCAGAGCAACCCGAGCAAAGGGACGAGCAGCAGCGCCCTGCCCGGCTTACCCTCGCTCACCCCTCGATGCTTTCGAGCCCGCACCATTCGGCGACGAAGAGCGCCATCGCGCCGGTGATCCGCTTCACCGAGGCGAGGCTGACACGCTCGTCGAAAGCGTGGATGTTCTCGCCCATCGGGCCGTAGCAGAGCGCCGGGATCTTGTCGTAAAGCGCGTGGACGCGGGTATCGAGATAGGCCGCCGTCATGAAGCTCTTCAACGGCTTGCCAAGCGCCGCCTCATGGGCACGGGCGAGCACGGCTTCCGCCTCGCTGCCGGGCTCCAGCACATAGCCCTCGGCCCAGAAGCCGTTGAAGGTGACCTTCGGCGGATTGTTCGCCAGGAAGGAATCGCCGCGGGCGGCGTCGCGGATGCAGTCCTCGATGCGCTGCGCCGTCTCCTTGGCGGTGACGCCGGGATAGAGCCCGACGCGGCAGTCGACCCGGCACCAGCACGGCACGGAGGAGGCCCAGTCGCCGCCCTCGATCTTGCCGATATTCAGGTTGATCGGATGCGGATCATCCTCGAAATGCTCGCGGCCGGCCTTCTCGAGGTTGAACTGCTCCTCCAGCTTGCGCAAAGCCGCGACGACCCGGTAGGCGGCGTCGATCGCATTGGCACCGGTGCCCATCTCGCGGACATGGGCGGGGATGCCGCGCACCTCGAACTGGAACCAGAGCACGCCGGCATTGGCGCGCGCCAGCATCTCGTATTCCGGTTCGGGGATCAGCGCGGCCTCGGCGCGGTAGCCGCGCAGATGCGTCATCAGCGCGCCGTTGCCGGTCGATTCCTCCTCGACGACGGATTCGACATAGACCGTCGCCGCCGGCTGCATGCCGATGCGCCTGAGCGCATCGAGGCAGAAGAGATTGGCGGCAGAGCCCGCCTTCATGTCGGCGCTGCCGCGGCCATACATCCAGTCGCCCTCGATCACGGGATCGAAGGGCGCGTGCTTCCACTGATCGGCGGGGCCGGTGGGGACGACGTCGACATGGGCCTGCAGGATCAGCGAGCGGCCCTTCTCCTCGCGGGGGCGATGGATGCCGACGACGATCGGGGCTTCGGAATGCGTTTCGGAGAAGGGGGCGCCACCGGGATGGGCGGCGATCGCCTCCCTGTCCATGGCGAAGCGGTCCATGGTGAAGCCGCGCTGCTTCATGGCCCGGAAGATGAAATCCTGGACCGTGTGCTCCTGCCCGCGTGTCGAAGCGAAGCGGATCAGCTCCTGCGTATAGGCGACCTGCTCATCGAAGCCCGCCTCGACGGCAGCGAGGATTTTGTCGCGCAAGGCGGGATCGAGAGGCATGGGCGTTCCTATCCAGCGTCATGCTCGGGCCTGACCCGAGCATCTCGGAAACCAGTGTCATCTCGTCACGAGATTCTCGGGTCTGCGCTTCGCTTCGCCCGAGAATGACGGCGAGAACCTATTAGTGCCCGAAGCGCCCGCCGCCCGGCACCGCCGCCAGCAGTTGCCGCGTATACGCGTGCTGCGGGTCGGCGAAGATCGCGGCGGTCGGCCCGGTCTCGACGATGCGCCCGCGCTGCATCACGGCGATGCGGTCGCAGATCTGCGCGGCGACGCGCAAATCATGCGTGACGAAGAGGATGGCGAGGCCGAGCCTGCTCTGGATATCCTTGATCAGCTTGAGGATCTGCGCCTGCACGGAGACGTCGAGCGCTGAGACCGCCTCGTCCGCCACGAGCACGTCCGGTTCGAGCGCGAGCGCCCTCGCGATGCCGACGCGCTGGCGCTGGCCGCCGGAGAACTCGTGCGGATAGCGGTCGATGGCATTGGCAGAGAGGCCGACGAGCTCTAGCAGTTCCTTCGCCCGCGCCAGCGCCTCCTTGCGCGGCGTGCCGTGGGCGACCGGGCCGTCCGAGATGATGCGGCCGACCGTCTGGCGCGGATTCAGCGAAGCGAATGGGTCCTGGAAGACCATCTGGATGCGCTTGCGCTGGCGGCGCAATTCGGCGGGCTTCAATTCGGAGAGGACGAGATCGCCGAGTGCGATGCGGCCGTGATCGGGCTCGATCAGGCGCAGGCAGCAGCGTCCGACCGTCGACTTGCCCGAGCCGGATTCACCGACGAGGCCGAGCGTCTCGCCGCGGACGAGCGCGAAGGAGATATCGTCGGCCGCCTTGACCTCGCGCGCGACGCCGAAAAGCGAGCGCTTGCGATAGGTCTTGCCGAGCCCCTCGACGCTGATCACCGGCGCCGTCTCCGGCAGAGGCGGCAGCACGGCCGGCGTCAGCGAGGGCACGGCGGCGAGCAGCTTCTGCGTATAGGGATGGGCGGGCGAGCCCAGCACCTGCTCGGCCGTGCCCTCCTCGACCAGAACGCCCTTTTCCAGCACGGCGATGCGGTCGGCGATCTCGGCGACGACGCCCATGTCATGGGTGATGAAGAGCACGGCCGTGCCGTGGCGATGGCGCAGGTTGTCGATCAGCTTGAGGATCTGCGCCTGCGTGGTGACGTCGAGCGCGGTGGTCGGCTCGTCCGCGATCAGGAGCTTGGGTTCGAGCGCAAGCGCCATCGCGATCATCACGCGCTGGCGCTGCCCTCCCGAGAGTTCGTGCGGGTATGCTTTGGCGAGGCGCGGCGGATCGGGCAGGCCCACCTCGGTCAAGAGGTCGATGGCGCGCGCCCGGCGCGTCGCCTTATCATGCAGGCCATGGGCCTCGAAGGTCTCGACGATCTGGTCGGAGATGCGCATGACCGGGTTGAGCGAGGTCATCGGCTCCTGGAAGATCATGCCGACCTCGCGGCCGCGCACGTCCTGCATCGCCTGTTCGCCGAGGCCGAGGATGTCGCGACCGGCAAGCCTGATCGCGCCGGCGACCGGCTTCACCGCCTTGGGCAGCAGGCCCATGACAGCGTGGGCGATCATCGACTTGCCGGAGCCGGATTCGCCGACGACGCAGAGCGTCTCGCCGGGCTGGATGGCGAGCGAGACCTTTTCGACCGCGTTGGCACGGTCGGCCATCGCCGGCAATGCCAGCGTCAGGCCTTCGATGGAAAGCGCGGGAGCGGTCATTCGCGCCATCATTCCCGCCCCCTGGCCAGGCGCGGGTTCAGCGCATCGTTCAGTCCCTCGCCGGCGAGGTTGAGCGCGAGCACCGTCAGGAAGATCGCGAAGCCCGGAAAGAACGAGATCCACCAGGCATCGAGCAGGCGCGTGCGGCCGGCACCGACCATATAGCCCCAGCTCATCAGGTTGGGATCGCCGAGACCGAGGAAGGACAGCGAGGATTCGAGCAGGATCGCCGAGCCGATCATCAGCGAGCCCATGACGATGATCGGCGCGATGGTGTTGGGCAGCACCTGGCTGAAGATGATCCGCGGCGTCGACTGGCCGATGGTGACGGCGGCCTGGACGTATTCACGACTTCGCAGCGAGAGCACCTCTCCTCGCACCAGCCGCGCGACGGGCGGCCAACTCACCACCCCGATCGCGAGCACGATCGAGCCGAGCTGCGGTTGCAGGATCGCGACCAGCACGATGGCGAGCGCGAAGGAGGGAATGGTCTGGAAGAACTCGGTGAAGCGCATCAGCGCATCATCGACGAAACCGCCGGCATAGCCCGCCATCGCGCCGAGCGGTACGCCGATCACCAGCGCGACCAGGGTCGAGACCACACCGATCATCAGCGAGACGCGCGCGCCATGGACGAGGCCGGAAGCGAGGTTGCGGCCGAGCGTATCGGTACCGAGCGGGAAGCGCTCGTTGACGAAGGGGGCGAGGAAGGGCCGCGCCACCGGGCGCCAGGGCGATTGCGGATAGAGCGTCGGGGCCAGGATCGCGAAGGCGACGACGGCAAGCAGGATGAGGATGCCGATGACGGCGCCGCGATTGCGGGCGAAGCGCTTGAGGAAGTTCATGCGTTTGCCTCGATGCGCGGATCGACGATCCGGTAGACCAGATCGGTCGCGATGTTGAAGCAGACGACCATCGCCGAGGAGACGAAGAAGACGCCGAGCAGGACGGAATAGTCGCGCTGGACCAGCGCATCGAACATCAGGCGGCCGATGCCGGGCCAAGCGAAGACCGTCTCGGTCAGCACGGCGCCGCCGACGAGCTGGCCGGCTTGCAACCCGGCCAGCGTCACCACCGGCAGGATGGCGTTGCGGGCGACATGCCGGCGCCAAACACGAGCTTGCGAAACGCCCTTGGCGCACGCGGTCTTGACGAAATCGGCGCCGGCCACCTCCAGCATCGAGGCGCGCATCATCCGGGCATAGAGCGCCGTGAAGAACAGGCCGAGCGTCAGGGATGGCAGGACAAGGTGCTGGCCGATATCGAGCGCGCGGCCGAAGCCGGTATAGTTCGCGCCGATGGTCTCGTAGCCGACATTCGGCACGAGCCCGAGTTTCAGCGCGAACACGATTTGGCTCATCAGCGCGATCCAGAACAGCGGCGTGGCGTAGAACATCAGCGCCAGCGTGGTGATCAGGCTGTCCGACCATTTGCCGGCGCGGCGCGCTGCGAGCGCGCCCATCGCCGTGCCGACCACGAGCGAGACGATGAAGGCCGCTCCCGTCAGCAGCAGCGTCGCCGGCAGGCGTTCCATGATCAGGCTCAGCACCGGCTGCTGCTGGCGATAGCTGAAGCCGAGATCGAAGGTGAGATAACCCTTCAGATAGATCCAGAGCTGGGTCAGGAAGGGCTGGTCCAGGCCGAAACGGGCGCGTAGCTGTTCAAGCAATTGCGCATCAGCGGCGCCCGCCTCTCCGGCGAGCACCTGTGCGGGATCGCCGGGTGCGGCCCGGATCAGCAGGAAATTCAACAAGGCGATGGCGAAGAGGACGACGATCCCCTTCACGAGCCGGCCGACGAGGAATTGCGCGAGGTTCATTCAGGACTTTCGTGAAGCCTGTCATCCCGCGCGCGCTGCGGCGCGAAGTGCCGCTGCGCAGACGCGGGATCGTCGTCGAGATGGGGCAGCCTTGCAGGCTGCCCCCGATACGATCCGGATCGCCGCGCTGCGGCGCCCGGGATGACGCGCCCCTTCGCGTTCACCTCACTCCTTCCAGGCGTCGCGGAAGCCATCGTTGACGCCGATGCCGGTGGTGACGAGGTTCTTGACGTTGCAGCGGTAGATAGTCGGGAAGTCCATCTCGAGCAGCCAGAGGACGGGCACCTCGTCGACCAGCAGCTTCTGAACCTGGGTATAGAGATCCTGGCGCTCCTTGTCGGTCGGCGCGATCGCCGCCGCGGCGAAGAGCTTGTCCACCTCGGGGTTCACATAGGCGCCCTGGTTTCCGAAGGGATTGCCCTTGACGATATTGGTCGAGATGTAGTTTCGCGCGACGCCGATGGCCGGGTCGCCAAGCTGGTAGAGAAAGTTGAAGGTCAGGTCGAAATCGCCGTTGGAGGCCTTCTGCGTCCAGCCGGGCACGTCGGTGTTCTCGATGGAGACGTTGATGCCGGCATCGGTAAAGTTCTGCTTGATCGCTTCGGCCCAGCGGCTCCAGGTCTCGCCGTAAGGCAGGCCGAGGATCTTCAACGGCTCGCCCTTGTAGCCGGAAGCCTTGATCAATTCCTTGGCCTTGGCGACGTCATAGGTGTATTTCGGCACGTCCGCCGAATAGAACCGCGTCTTCGAGGAGATCGGCCCGGTCGGGAGCTTGCCGAGGCCGTCCCAGACAACATCCCGCCCGAATTCGCGGTCGATCGCATACATCATGCCCTGGCGGAACTGCTTGTTGGCGAGCGGCCCGCCCTTGGCGATGTTCACCGTGAGCCACGCATGGGGGGCGAACATCTCCCAGCCCTTGGTGGTCACGCAGGTATTGGGCAGCTTGGCGAGGCGCTTGACGTCGTAGACATCGACCGAGCCGCCGGTCAGCACGTCGACCTTGCCCGTCTCGTAGGCAACGGCGCGGGCGGCTGCATCGGGAATGATCTGCCAGTAGATCTCGTCGAGGCTCGGCTTGCCCTTCAGCCAGTAATCCTCGTTCTTGACGAGGTGGATATAGGAGCCCTTCTTCCACTCCTTGAGCTTGAAGGGGCCGGTGCCGATCGGCGTGTTGTTGGCGGGGTTCGCGCGGTAATCCGTGCCGTCATAGATGTGCTTCGGGATCATCGGCGCGGAAGCGACCTCCTGCGTCATGATCATCGGGCCGAAGGGCTGCTTCAGCGTGATCTTCACCGTGAGATCGTCGACCTTCTCGATCTTCTCGACCTGCGCGCTGACGATCGGGCGCCAGCGCGGATGGACGTCGCGCAGGAACTTGTCGAGGGTGAAGACGACGTCATCGGCCGTGAACGGCTTGCCGTCATGCCACTTCACGCCTTCCTGCAAGTGGAAGGTGTAGACCTTCGCGTCCGGCGAGATCTCCCAGCTCTTGGCGAGCGAGGGCTGCGGCTCGAGCTTCTCGTTATAGCGCAACAGCGACTCGTAGATGTTGCCGGCGACCATGTTGGTCGGGCCGTTCTGGTTGAGGCCCTGCATCAGCATCGGCGGCTCGGGCTGGACGACGACATGGACCGTCCCACCCTTCTTCGGTTCCTGAGCCTGCGCCACGCCCAGCACGAAAACCGACGCCGCCAGCGCCAGACCCAACCGCAATCCCGTCATCCCACGCACCATCTGCTCGTTCCCCTGCCTCGTACCGAGATCGTATCGTTTGAATCGGGCCACGTAGGACCGGACCAGTGCCATCGCACCCGATCATGCGTCTCTTGGCAAGCGCCGCGCCAACTGACCTGCGCTTAGCGGGCCATGCTCGCGAGGGCGCTGCGCATCGACGCGCTGGAGATACCGAACAAGCCGCCGTAATGCGTCTCGAGATCGGTGATGACGAACATCACGGTCGAGATCGAGACGATACCGATCGCGAGCACGGCGGCGGCGAGGCGCCGGCGCGGAATCTGCAGGCCGAAGCTCAGGAAGACCAGCATCAGCCAAAATGTCATGACGCTGGTGAACAGCGGCGATACCGGGCCACGCACATCCTCGATGACCGCCCAGCGCCGCTGCTGCACACGCTGATAGGCCGCTCGGCATTCGGCTGCGAGGTTGGCGTGAAGCGTGTCGGCCGGCGCCAGGCCATTGATCGCCCGGCCGACACGGAGGATGAGGGCACCGAGCGAGGGGTCGGCACCCTCACGCGCCATCGCGGCCGTATCGGGATAGGAGACGCCCGCAGGCTTCGGCTCGCCTGGCCAGGTGCTGGCGATCACGCCTGCCGTGTAGCTGCGCAGATCGAGGCGGATCGGCTCCGCCTCGGCGCCATAGCCGCGCAGGCATTCGTCGAGCTGGGCGAGCCCGGCCGCATCGGCATTGCGGTCACGATAGGCCTGATCGAAAGCCCCCTTGACGTTGGAGAGCTGCAGGCCAAGCACCAGGGCGGCGAAGGTCACGAGCAGGCTCGTCACCAGCCGGATCGCCTCCAAAGTGTGCTCGGAGAGGTGTTCCTCAGAAAGCCAGCCGCGCAGCTTGACCCCGAAGATGGCGCTGCCACTCAGCAGCGCGCAGAAGATGAAAGCTGACAGCGTCTCGGCCATGATCGCGATCGCCCCGGAGGGATGCGGTGCTTCCGCATCTCGGTCCAGATGGGCGTGCGATGGCCAGGCCTGTCAACACGGTCCGGCGGCAATCATCGCCGCCGCAACCGCGGGATCAGCGGAGCTCTTCGACATAAGTCGCGACGAAGCGGACCAGCTCGCTCTGCCGGGCCGTGCCGGTCTTGGCGAAGAGGCGCTGGAGATGCGTCCGCGCGGTGGTCGGCGCGATGCCCAATCGCTTGGCAGCGATGATCGTGTCGAGCCCTTCGACCATCAGGGCCAGCATGCGCTCCTCGGTCGGCGTCAGGCCGCAGGATTCGCTGACGCGGGCGATGTTGCGGTCGATCGCGCTCTCGGGATCGTCGATCGTCAGCACGAACAATTCGATGCTGGCGAGATGGACGGCATCGACCGCGATCTGCCGCCCGTTGCGCAGGACCAGCGGCAGCCGCATTTCGCCGGCCGCACTTCCGGTGCGGCAGCGCTTCAGCCAGACCTGCAGACGCGCCATGAAATCCTTGTCATAGGCGGTGAAGCGGTCGAAGCCGCCCAGGCCGTCACGAGCGAGCGCTTCCGCGCCGCGGTTGCCGAAGCGCTGGTTCAGCTCGGCATCGATGACGAAGACCGCCCTGGACGCCTTGCCGAAGGCATCGGGACCCATGTCATGGCGCGGCGGAAACGGGGTGTAGCTCGTCCTGCCGACAATCGCGACGTGAAGCGACATTGCGATATCCATCCCTGCAATCAACGCATCGCCGCATCATGTCGCCGGAGAAACCAGGTTCAGGGCGGATGCGGCTCCGTTCCTCTTGGTCGCGTCGGATCGCGAGCAGGTTCAATGCCTTCTTTTGGACTGTTATTGGATAGCTTCCCGGAAGGCCGGCGACGCGCGCTGCCAACGCAGGCTGTCAGGCGTTCAGCGTCAGCTTGTAGGTATAGGTATCGCCGCGGAACAGACCCTCGACATATTCGAGCATGTCGCCGTCCGCGCCATAGCTGCGCCGCTTGATCAGCAGGCAGGGCGCAGGCGTGTCGAAGCCGAAGATGGCGCATTCCTCAGGAGTCGGTGCCGCCGCTTCGATGGTCTGGTCGCAACGCGTCAAGGGCAGGCCGAGCTCGGCGAGCCGGGCATAGACCGAGCCGGACAGATCGCTCTCGGCCAGCTCGGGCGCGCGCTCCAGATTGTACCAGGCGACCTCGCGCGACATCGGGATGCCGTCGCCCGAGCGGACGCGGACCAGCTTGAGGAAGCGCGCATGCGACGAAAGACCGAAGATCGAGGCGATCGAACGGTCGGTGACCACGGCGCGCTCGACGATGCGGGAGGACGGCACGCGGCCGAGTTCCTGCATCTCCTCGGTGAAGCCCTTCAGCCGGTCCATGCCGGAATGCAGCCGCGGCCCCGTGCCCTGAACGATCGAGCCCAGGCGCCCTTGCGCGCTCAGCAGCTTGCGCTCGCGCAAGGCGTTATAGGAACGTTGTACGGTGGCGCGGCTGATGTTGAGCCGCTCCGCGAGCTGGCGCTCGGCGGGAAGCGTCGTGCCCGGCGGCAAGGTGCCGTCGCCGATCAGTTGAGACAGCTGGTCTTCAAGCTGCTGGTAGAGCGGCTTGGCGGTATCGCTGCGCAGTTCCAGCAGATTCTGGAAGGGCGGCTTTGGGAACGGCGTTTTAGGCACTGTCATCGTTTGCATGAGCGTGACACAACCCGCGTAGCAGTTCGTGAATGGGAAAATCAAATCCCCGGAGACTGTCATGACCGGCAAAGCGGTTTTCGTGCTCGGAAGCTTCGTCGTCGCCTGTTCGGCGAAGGTCTCCCGCTTCCCGCGTCCGGGTGAGTCGCTGGCCGCCGAGATCGTGACGATCGAGCCCGGCGGCAAGGGGTTGAACCAGGCGATCATGGCGCGCCGCCTCGGCGCGAAGGTCGACGGCCTGCTCGCCGTCGGCGACGACCTCGCCGCCGCCTTCGCCCCGCCCGCACTCGAGCGCGCCGACCTGCCGCCGTCGATGCTGGTCCGGCTTACGGGCAGCACCGGCAGCGGCATCGGCTTCACGGATGCCAGCGGCGAGACCTGCCTTGCCATCGCCCCCGGCGCCAACCTCGCCCTCACCGCCGAACATGTCGGGGAACGTGCATCGGCGATCGCCGCTGCCGGGCTGGTAACCGCCCAGTTCGAAATCGGCGATGCGCCGATCGAAGCGGCGTTCCGGCTGGCGCGGCAAGCCGGCGTCCCGACCTCTCTCAACCCCTCGCCATTCCGGCCGATCCCCGCCGCGATCCTGGCGCTGACCTCGATCCTGATCGTCAACGAGACCGAGGCGCGGAGCCTTTCGGCCGCGCTCGGCCGGGAGGCGGACGAGGCAAGTATCGGCCAGCATTTCGCCAGGGAACTCGGGCCGGCCCTGCTGGAGCAAGGGCCGCACCTCGTCGTGCTGACCCGCGGCGCGGCTGGGGCCCTGGCCGTGGCGGCAGGCGCTCCGCCCATCACGCAGGGGGGCTTTCCGGTCCAAGCGATCGATTCGCTCGGCGCGGGCGACGCCTTCGCCGCGACCCTCGGCGTCCGGCTGGCGGCGGGACGGCCCATACCGGAGGCGTTGCGTGATGCCGCCGCGGCAGGCGCGCTGACCACCACCCGCCATGGCGTGTTCGACGCGCTGCCGACGCTCGCCGCCATCGAGGCCATGAGTGGCGGATAAGTCCCACATCGACGGGTAAAAATGTTTGGATTGTTTTTGGACTTTTCCTGAGCGGCCCATGCTGTTAGCTTTAGGGACAGGCGCCCTACGCGCGCTCTCCGTGGACAGCTGGGATTTCTCATGCCGCGCCCCGATGTCGATACCGTCATGTCCGCGATCGACCAGTTGCTGGTCGGGGCGATGAACGAGGACCAGATGCCGGCCGCGGCGGAAGCGATGCGGCAATTGTTCAACGGTTCGAAAGCCTGCTTCGCCGCCTTCGGTCCCAGCCCCGAAGACTGGGCGTCCTACGCGACGAATCCCGATCCCGCGCTGCAGGAGCGCTGCTTCGGCGAGCTTGCGCCCGACTTCATCGAGATGGGCGGCGCATTGCGCGGCATTCCGCTTGGCGAGGTTTACCACGACCATGACGTGTTCGGCGCGGAGATGCTGCGCAACTCGCGCGTCTGGCAGGAATGGATGCGGCCGCAGGACATGTATGGCGGCATGGCCTGCCGGCTCGCCAAGAACGGCCCGGCCTTCTGGTTCTTCGACGTGCAGCGCGGCCGGCAGCAGGACGGGTTCGATGCCGAGGACGTCGCCCTGCTCGAAAAGCTCTACCCGGTGCTGCGCCGCGTCGTCGAATTGCGGCGCCATATCGGCCGGGTGACCATCCAGCGGGACGAGGCGCGCGGCGCGCTCGACAGGATCGCGATGGGCATCGCGATCCTCGACCAGGACATGCGGATCGCCTACACCAATGAGGGCGCCGACGAAATCCTGGCAGATCCTGACAGCGCGCTCGGGCTGCGCCAGGGCCGTCTCTTCGCGCGCCACCCGGCGGACCAGCGCCAGCTCAAGCAGTTGGTCGAAGGCACCTTGCGGACCGCGCAGGATCCTCTCGCCCACCATCAGGCCAGCATGATCCTGCATGGCGAGGACGGCTCTCATTCGCTTTCCGCCTGCGCCATGCCAGCGCCCCCCTCCATCACACAGGCTCACACGGCCGGCAGGGTCCTGATCGCGCTGCGGCGGCTGGAAACGGCGACCAATCTCGTCGCCTGCGCACGCCAGCTTTTCGACCTCACCGATACCGAAGCCAAATTCGCTTCCGCGCTCGCAAGCGGGTCATCCCTGACCGAAGCGGCCGAAACCCAGGGCGTCCGAATTTCGACCGCACGCACGCATCTGGCGCGCATCTTCCAGAAGACGAACACGCGTCAGCAAAGTCAGCTCGTTTCACTGCTGCGCAGCGCGGCGCTCCCCCTGCGCTCGCGCTGAAACATCGTCGTCGAGGCCGGATCGGACGCACTGGCAAGCCTCGCCCGGCTCGCATGCCCGATATCGCCGTCAGGCCATGGAGGGCAGCCTAGAAGAGAGAGAATGCTGCTTTCGTCATCCAAATGACGGAGACGAGCCCGGCAGGGCGATGAAGTTGGCCGGCAAGGGTGATGACGGCCAATCGGAGATCAGGAACTGCACGTCGAGCACGGCGTCGTCCGGGCGAAGCGGAGCTCAGACCCGGGATGACGAGGGAGTAGCCTGGATGCTCACTCGCCCGGCTGCGGGCCGTCATAGCCGCCGATGATGACCAGGTCGGACTGGCCAGCGGCGCTGAGATGCTTCACCGCCTCCTGATATTCAGGCGAGGCATAGCAGGCGCGGGCCGTCTCCTCGTCCTTGAACTCGATGACGACGTTGTGCTTGCGGCCCTCGCCGCGAGCGAGCTTGTACTCGCCGCCGCGGACCAGGAACTTCGCCCCGTATTTAGCGAAGGCCACGGCATTGAGCGAACGATACTTGGCGTAGGCCTCGGCGTTCTCGACGTCGACGCGCGCGATCCAGTAGCCCTTGGCCACGGTCAGATCCCTTCGACAGCGACGAGATCGATCTCGCCGGCGCCTTCGCGCAGCTTACGGGCCTCGGCATATTCCGGGGAGAAGAGATAGGCGCGGGCCGTCTCGAAATCCTTGAACTCGATGATGACGTTGCGGGCGCGGCCTTCGCCCTCGCCGACCGTCATCTGGCCGCCGCGCACGACCGGCGTGCCGCCATATTGCTTGATCACCTCGGAGGCCTTGGCGGCATAGTTCGCCCATTTGGTCGCGTCGGTGACCTTGGCGCGGCCGATGACATATCCCTTGGGCATGGTGCTATCCGTTGCTTGAATCGAGTCCGGGCGGGAGCTTACGAAGCCGCGACGATCTCGTCCATGACTGCGCCCGCCGCCGCACGCGGGTCTGCCGCGCGGATGATGGGACGCCCGACGACAAGATGGTCGGCGCCGATGCGGATCGCCTCGGCCGGGGTCAGCGTGCGCTTCTGGTCGCCCGCCGCGCTGCCGGAGGGGCGGATGCCGGGCGTGACGATGACCATGTCCTTGCCGATGACCTCGCGCACGATTTCCGCCTCGGCGGCCGAGCACACGATGCCGTCGATGCCGGCATTGCGGGCCTGCTCGGCGCGCAGGCGCACGAGATCGCGCACGGCGAGGCCGTAGCCGGCATCGCGCAGGTCGCCGTCATCATAGGAGGTCAGCGCGGTGACCGCGAGCAGCTTCAAGGCCGCATCGCCGCGCCCTTCGACCGCGCCGCGCATGGTCTGCGGATAGGCGTGGACCGTGAGGAAGGTGACGCCGAGCTTGGTCAGCGAGTCCACGCCCTCGGTCACGGTATTGCCGATGTCGTGCAGCTTGAGGTCGAGGAAGACCTTCTTGCCTTCGGCGACGAGCTGGCGCGCGAGATCGAGCCCGCCGGCGAAGGCGAGGCGATAGCCGATCTTGTAGAACGAAACGCCGTCTCCCAGCGTCGAGACGAGGCGATAGGCATCCCACACGGTCGGCACATCGAGGGCGACGATCAGGCGGTCGCGGACATCGTTGATCTTCTGCTTCATCAACCGGCTCCCTGAGTTTCGAGGGAAGGCGCACGATTCGATGCGCTATGCAAGGGCATGCGAACCCCGCATTCATCGGACTGACGACAGGAAGGCTCGGTCGATCAGACTGTCATTCGACCGGCGTGCACTCCATCCGCACACGTTCGCCTGGCTGGCTCGCCGTCTGGCAGACGACCTTGGCCGGCAGCAGCGGTGACGCCGCAGGCGCCGAGGTGGTCGCGACAGCCGGTATCACGGCTCCCGCAGGAGCGGCCACCGGGGTCGCGATCGGAAGCGCGGGCCGTGTCCGAGACGAGGCCAGCTGCGGCGCAGGGCGGGCGATCGGTTTGGCCCTGACCGGAAGATGCACGGCCAGTGGTGCCGACCGCTCCTCGACGGCTTCAACCACCGGAGGCGGATTCTGCGCGGCGACAACCGGCGGAGGCTGCTCGGGAGACGAGCGCCAAGGCGTCCATGAACTAAGCCGCGTGAAGGCTTCCATGGTCGGCCGCGTAATGGTCTCGGCCGTGGGCATCGACTGCATGCAGCCGGAAAGCGCAAAGCCGAAAAAGCAAACGGCTGCGCGGTTCGGGATCGACAGCATCTTCGCCGCTCCTGCTGTGGATTGATCGCGAGCCCGTCGATGGTGCCCGCCCCGGCCCAGCCGAGTCAACCTTCGGCAACCTCTCTGGCGGGCAGAACGGCGATCGGCGTGGCCCGAGCGCAACGGCAGCACGACAATGCGATGACAGAGCAACCCGCGAGCCCTGAATGCGCATCAGCTTTGCCGGAAAATGAATTCCAGCCGGCGCGGCAATGCTCTAGGCGTCGCGCTCCGCTTCCTCGGAGACGCCGACCATGTCCCTGGCTGCCCTGATCGGGTTCCTGCTGCTGACCGGCATGGCCGCCTATATCCAGACGCTGACCGGCTTCGCTTTCGGGCTGATCGCGATGGGCGGCGTCGGCCTGACCGGCCTGCTCTCGCTGCCGGATGCGGCGATGCTCGTCAGTGCGCTCACGCTGGTCAACGCCGTTCAGATGCTGCTCAAGGGCTGGCGCGATGTCGATTGGCGCAAGTTCGGATTGGTGCTGGTCGCGAGCTGGCCCTTCGTCTTCTTCGGCTTCCATCTGCTGGAATGGCTCGCTGCCAGCCGCGCCGATCTTCTGCGACTGGCGTTGGGTTTCGTGATCATCGTCTCCAGTCTGCAACTGGCGCGGAAACCGGACCCGCTCAAGCAGCCGTCCGGAGCACCGAGCTACCTGTTCTTCGGCAGCATCGCGGGATTGATGAGCGGAATGTTCTCCACTGGAGGCCCGCCGCTGGTCTACCATTTCTACCGGCAGCCGATGCCGCTCGTCGTCGTCAGGGAAACGCTGGTGACGATCTTCGCGCTGAACGCCCTGTTCCGCACGGGGCTGGTCATCGCCACCGACCAGATTCCTGCGCCATCGACCCTATCGGGGCTCTTCGCCATTCCGGCAGTGATGCTGGGCACGCATCTGGCGCGACGCTACCCGCCGCCGCTCACGCAGGCCGTGATGCGGCAGGTCGTGTTCGTGCTGCTGTTCCTGTCGGGCGTCTCGCTCGGCGCGCCGGCGGTCATTCACCTGCTCGGGCAAGCCCACTGACGGCCAGAGGCCGCGCCGTCAGAACTGCGGCTCCTGCGGAGCCTGCGCGGCGAAGACCTGCTGGAAGACCTGGGCCCAGACTTCCGGCGGCTGCGCGCCCGAGACTGCGAGCTTGCTGTCGACGATGAAGAAGGGCACGCCGGTGACGCCGACCTTGCGGGCGTGATCCTCCAGCCCGATCACGGTCTCCCGCAACTCGTCATTGGAGAGCTCGTCGCGGGCAGCCTGCTCGTCGAAACCCTGCTCCACCGCGATCTGGACCAGCGTCTCGACATCGCCGATATCGCGCCCGTCCTGCCAATAGGCCTTGAACAGGGCGGCCTTCATGTCGCCGCCGCGCTGCACCGTCGACGCCGCCGCGACGAGCATATGGGCCATGCGGGTGTTGACGCTCTTCGTCACCTTCGCCCAGTTGAAGGTCACGCCGCTCTCCAGCGCCGCCTCCGACAGCCGCACTTCGATCTCCTTGCGCTTGCCCGGACCGAACTTGCTTTCGAGGTATTGGGTGCGATCCATGCCCTCCTCGGGCATGTCCGGATTCAGCTCATAGGGCAGCCAGGTGATAGCGAAGCGCTCGGCCACGCCGTAGCGCTCCAGAGCCGTCTCCAGCCGGGCCTTGCCGATGAAGCACCAGGGGCAGGCGATGTCGGAGACGATCGCGAGCGGCAGCTTGTCCTGCATATCAACGTCCTTCGTATCAGGCGGGCGGATAGACGTGCTGCCTGCCATGACGGTCTTCGGCGACCGCTTCCGCCCCCGGCATCTCGCAACCGGACAGGAAGGCGGGGCCGACCGGTATCTTGCCGGCCCCGCCGGGAATATCGAGGATATAGGTCGGCTGGCACAGCCCGGAAAGGTTCCCGCGCAGGCTTTTGACCAGCGCCTGCCCCTCTTCCAGCGTCAAACGGAAATGCGAAGTACCAGGCGCGAGATCGGGATGGTGCAGGTAATAGGGCTTGATGCGGTTTTCGACGAAGGCGCGCATCAGGGCGCCCAGCGTCTCGACATCGGCATTGACGCCCTTGAGCAGCACGGACTGGCTCAGCAGGACATGGCCGGCATCGGCCAGCGTCGCGATCGCCGCACGCGCGTCATCGGTGAATTCGCGCGGGTGGTTGGCGTGGATGGCGATATAGCTCGCCTTGCCGGGAATGCGCAGCGCCCTCGCATAATCCGGCGTGATCCGGCCGGGATCGACGACGGGCACGCGGGTGTGCCAGCGCGCGACCTTGATATGCGGGATCGCGGCGAGACGCTTCGCCACCTCACGGACGCGACGGGCGGAGAGGATGAAGGGATCGCCGCCGGTCATGATCACCTCCCAGATTTCGGGACGGGAGGCAAGGTAAGCGAGCGCGGCGTCGAGCTTCGCACCGGTCAAGGCATCACCGCCGGGGCCGACCATCTCGCGCCGGAAGCAGAAGCGGCAATAGACCGGGCAGGCATGGACGAGCTTGAGCAGCGCGCGGTCAGGGTAGCGATGGACCACGCCTTCGACAGGGGAGTGAGCGTCGTCGCCGATCGGATCGGCCAGTTCCTGCGGCAGCGTCACGAGCTCGGCGGCATCCGGGATGAACTGGCGCGCGATCGGGTCGGTGGGATCAGTCGGATCGATCAGTCCCGCGACAGCCGGTGTCACCGAGACGGCATAGCGCTCCGCCACCTCCTGCAAGGCATCGCGACGCGAAGGCGCGGCGAGGCCGGCCTCGACGAGCGCGTCGATGCCGCGCAAAGGCTGGCCGCCGGGGGGCTGATGAACGGTCATGCTCTTCCCCTGCCCGGTTCCGCGACCGGCGTCCAGAGCACATCCTCGATCCGGCGCGCGCCCACGCAGAGCATGACGAGCCTGTCGAAGCCAAGGGCGATGCCGGACGCTGCCGGCATCAGCGCCAGCGCCTCCAGGAAATCCTCGTCGACCGGATAGCGCTCGCCATAGATGCGCTCCTTCTCGTCCATATCGGCCTCGAAACGGCGGCGCTGCTCGGCTGGGTCGGTGAGCTCGCCGAAGGCATTGGCGAGCTCGACGCCACAGGCATAGAGCTCGAAGCGCTCGGCCACGCGCGGATCGCCGGGCTTCGGCCTTGCGAGCGCGGCCTCGCTGATCGGGTATTCGCAGAGGATCGTGGCGCGGCCGCGGCCGAGATGCGGCTCGACGCGCTCGGAGAGGATGCGGCTGAAGATGTCGGACCAGCTATCGTCATCCGTAACGCGGATACCGGCCTCGATCGCGTCGGCGGCGAGCCCGCCACGATCAACCTCCTGATCGGCCGTGACCGTGCGCAGCAGGTCGATCCCGGCGTGGCGCCTGAAGGCCTCCTGCAAGGTCAGGCGCTCGGGCTCGGCGAAGGGATCGGCCTCGATGCCGCGCCGGCGCAACGTGGCGACGCCGGCGGCGCGGGCAGCTTCTGCCATCAGCGCCGCGCAATCCTGCATCAGGGCATCGTAGTCCTCGCCGACACGATACCATTCCAGCATCGTGAACTCGGGATGATGCAGGGCCGTGCGCTCGCGATTGCGGAAGACGCGGGCGAAATCGAAGATGCGGGCCTCGCCCGCCGCAAGCAGCTTCTTGGCGGCGAATTCCGGCGAGGTATGCAGATAATACGGATGCGGTTCGGCCGCATTGTCGATCAGCCTCGTGCCGAAGGCGTGCAGATGTGTCTCGTTGCCGGGCGAGAGCTGCAGGATCGCCGCCTCGACCTCGGTGAAGTCGCGGGCCTCGAACCAGCGACGCAGCGCCGCCTTGATCCGCCCGCGTGCCAGCAGGGCCGGGCGGCGGTCGGCATGAACATCGGGCCGCCAGAACGGCGTCGGGGACGAACTCATCGAATCTCGCGTCGAATGCGTCGGAAAGCTTTCGTTTCGCGCGCGAATGCGGTAGTTGCGCGGCGACAGAATTCGCATAGCGCGGGGACGGCCCGCGCACCAGAAGGACATTCACGTGGTCAAGGTCATCGCCTCTTCCGTCCGCAAGGGCAACGTCCTGGATCTGGACGGACATCTCTGCACGGTCATCTCCGCCGAGAGCTTCTTCCCCGGCAAGGGCACGCCGACGACGCAGATCGACATGCGCCGCATCTCCGACGGCACCAAGATGACCCAGCGCTACAAGACGACCGAGCAGGTCGAGCGCGCCTATGTCGAAGACCGCGACTTCACCTATCTCTACCAGGACGGCGAGCAGTACGTCTTCATGAACCCGGAGACCTACGACCAGATCCATGTCGACAAGGACGTGGTCGGCGATGCCGCGCCCTACCTCCAGGAGAACATGAAGGTCTCGCTCTCGGTGTTCGAGGACAAGGCCGTCGCGATCGAGCTGCCGCAGCGCATCACGCTCGAGGTCGTCGAGACCGAGCCGGTGACCAAGGGCCAGACGGCCTCCTCGTCCTACAAGCCGGCGATCCTCTCGAACGGCGTGCGCAGCGCCGTGCCGCCACATGTCGGTGTCGGCACCCGCGTCGTCGTGATGACGGCCGACGGCTCCTATGTCGAGCGCGCGAAGGACTAAGTTCGTCCGCGCAGAGCGCTGAAGAAATTTCTCCTCTATAGCTTTACGCAGCGGGCCCTTTCCGGGCCCGTTGTCGTTTCCGAGGACATCATGACGCTCACAGTCAAGGCCGCCGCCCTTTCCGGCTTCGTGCAGACGCTCAAGGCGCTCGACGCCATTCTCGACAAGGCCGTGGCACAGGCCGAGACCCGCAAGATCCAGCCGGAAGTGCTGCTCTCCGCCCGACTCGCGCCGGATATGCTGGCCTTCACCCGCCAGATCCAGCTCTGCTGCGATTTCGCCAAGAACGCGGTCGCCCGCCTCTCCGGCGGCGAGAACCCGCGCTTCCCCGACGAGGAGAAGAGCTTCCCGGAATTGAAGGAACGCATCGCCAAGACGCTCGCCTTCATCGCCGCGGCCGATGGCGCCACGCTCGATGCCGGGCTTGGCCGCGAGGTCACCTTCCCGCGCGGCCCCTCGGCGACCGTGACGATGACCGGCGAGGCCTATCTCACCCGTTTCGCCATCCCGAACTTCTATTTCCACGCCACCACGGCCTACGACATCCTGCGCCAGAACGGCTTCCAGATCGGCAAGCAGGACTTCCTGCTCGGCGTCTTTGACGCCTGAGGCCGGCCGGCAGGCATGAACGCGACGCCTGGCATCGCGATCGAACGCGCTTCTCCCCGGGATGCCGGGGAGATCGCCGCGCTCTATCTGGCGTCGCGCGCGGAGGCCCTGCCCTGGCTGCGCCGCGTCCATAGCGACGACGAAGTGCAGGACTGGATTGCGACCGTCAGGCTCGCCAGCGGCGAGACCTGGGTGGCGCGGGAGGCCGGGCGCATCCTCGGCTTCCTCAGCCTCGACGGCGAGGATATCGACCAGCTCTATCTTCTGCCGAACGAGGTCAGGCGCGGCATCGGCTCGCTATTGCTGGCCAAGGCCAGAGAACGCAGCCCGGAGCGGCTGACCCTGTTTACCTTCCAGAGGAACACGGCAGCCCGCACCTTCTACGAGCGCCACGGCTTCCGCCTCGTCGATCTCAACGACGGCGAGCGCAATGAAGAGGGCGAACCCGACGCACTGTACGAATGGCGCCGATCGTTTCCGGCAGAGACCTTGTAAACGGGAACCAGCGTTCCCATTTCAGGGGTGCGGCGATGTCGAGAGCGTTCCACAGCTCTCCAGCGTCGTTGAAGACGGCCATGAGCCGAACGTTTGACGCCGGATGTACGCGCACCCGTTCAGGACATGGCCGTTGGTTCATTCCGAGGCCCGTAGCGGACATCCGCTGCGGGTCTTTTCGTTTCTCCGTCCGCATCGGCCAGATTGATCCCGACCCTTAGGTTTGGTTGATGCAAGGCGGCGTTCGAGACGTGGATCCTCGCCACACGGGCGAGCATGACGCCGTGGCTTTCTCTCAACCTTGCAGGAACGGATTGTTCTGCCGCTCTTCGCCGAGCGTGCTCGCCGGGCCGTGGCCGGGCAGGAACTGGACGTCGTCGCCGAGCGGCAGCAGCTTGGTCTGGATCCCCGAAATCAGCGCCTCGTGGTCGCCATAGGGGAAGTCGGTGCGGCCGACGGAGCCAGCGAAGACGGTGTCGCCCGCCAGCAGGAAGCGCAGGTCCTTCTGGAAGAAGGTGACATGACCCGGCGAATGGCCCGGCACATGGGCGACCTCAAAGGTCAGGTCGCCGAGCGAGACCGTATCGCCCTCGTTCAGCCAGCGCGTCGGCACGACGGCCTTCATGCCGGGGATATCGAAGCGCAGGCCCTGCTCCGGCAAGGCGTCGAGCAGGGGCTTGTCGCCCTCATGTGGCCCGATGATCGGGATCGATAGCGCCTCGGCCAGCTCGGTGGCGCCGCCGGCATGGTCGAGATGGCCATGGGTCAGCCAGATCGCGACCGGCGTGACGCCGAGTTCCTTCAGGGCGCCCAGGATCTGCGGCACGTCACCGCCGGGATCGACGATCGCCGCTTCGTTCGACTTCGGCTCCCAGACGATCGCGCAGTTCTGCTGAAACGGCGTCACCGGCACGATGGCGATCTGGAGCGGCGGCTGCTGGTCGGTCATGGCAGGCCTTTCGGACGTATCAGATGGGTCTTATCGCCCGCTGCAGCGATTGGCGATCAGGGCGCGGTAGTTCACCAGCTCGGAATCCATCTCCGCGACATTGCGCGCGCGCTCCGCTCCGCCCTGGCAGGCGGCGAAGACCGAACGGGCCTTCTGAAGATAGGCGACATGCTCGCGATAGGTTCGGCACTGCGTCGCCTGATCGGCCGCGGCCACGCCCGCAAGCCGCGTTTGCTGCAAACGGAAGCCGGCCTCGTTCTGGAAGAGATCACGCGAGCAAGTTGCCGGGCGCGGCTGCTGGGCCAGCGCCGGGCCGGCCAGCAGAAGCGCGCTCAAGGTCAGAGCGAACCTCATCCGAGGTTCAACTCCTTGAAGAAGTCGTTGCCCTTGTCGTCGATGACGATGAAGGCCGGGAAATCCTCGACCTCGATCCGCCAGACCGCCTCCATGCCAAGCTCGGGATATTCGAGAACCTCGACCTTGCGGATGCAGTCCTGCGCGAGGCGCGCGGCCGGGCCACCGATCGAGCCGAGATAGAAGCCGCCATGGGCCTTGCAGGCCTCGCGCACGGCCGCCGAGCGGTTGCCCTTGGCCAGCATCACCATCGAGCCGCCGAAGGACTGGAACTGGTCGACGAAGGAATCCATGCGGCCGGCCGTGGTCGGGCCGAAGGAGCCCGAGGCGAAGCCCTCCGGCGTCTTGGCCGGGCCGGCATAGTAGACCGGGTGGTTCTTGAAATAGCCGGGCATGCCCTCGCCGCGCTCCAGCCGCTCGCGGATCTTGGCATGGGCGAGATCGCGGGCGACGACGATGGTACCGGTCAGCGACAGGCGCGTCTTGACCGGGTGCTTCGACAGCGTCGCGAGGATCTCGCTCATCGGCTGGTTGAGATCGATCTTGACGACCGAGCCGCCGAGCGCCGCTTCGTCGATATCCGGCAGGTACTTGGACGGGTCGGTCTCCAGCGCCTCCAAGAAGATGCCGTCCTTGGTGATCTTGCCCTTGGCCTGGCGGTCGGCCGAGCAGGAGACGCCAAGGCCGATCGGCAGCGAGGCGCCATGGCGCGGCAGCCGGATGACGCGGACGTCATGGCAGAAATACTTGCCACCGAACTGCGCGCCGACGCCGAGCGCCTGCGTCATCTTATGGACCTCTTCCTCCATCTCGATGTCGCGGAAGGCATGGCCCGAAGGCGAGCCCTTCGTCGGCAGCGCGTCGAGATATTTGGTCGAGGCGAGCTTCACCGTCTTCAGGTTCTGCTCGGCCGAGGTGCCGCCGATGACGATGGCGAGATGGTAGGGCGGGCAAGCGGCGGTGCCGAGCGTCAGGATCTTCTCCTTCAGGAACGCCATCATGCGGTCCTTGGTGAGAAGCGAGGGCGTCGCCTGATAGAGGAAGGTCTTGTTGGCCGAGCCGCCGCCCTTGCAGACGAAGAGGAATTTGTAGGCGTCCTCGCCTTCGGCATAGATGTCGATCTGCGCCGGCAGGTTGGTCGCGGTGTTCTTCTCTTCGAACATCGAGAGCGGCGCGAGCTGGGAATAGCGCAGGTTGCGCTTGAAATAGGCGTCCGCCACGCCCTCGCCGAGCGCGGCCTCGTCCTCGCCATCGGTCCAGACCTTGCGGCCCTTCTTGCCCATGATGATCGCCGTGCCTGTGTCCTGGCACATGGGCAGCACGCCGCCGGCGGCGATATTGGCGTTCTTCAGGAGGTCATAGGCGACGAACTTGTCGTTCGAGGTCGCCTCGGGATCGTCGAGGATCTTGCCGAGCTGGGCGAGATGGCCGGGACGCAGGAGGTGGTTGATGTCGATGAAGGCCTGCTCGGACAACTGGCGGATCGCCTCGCGCGACACGCTCAGGACCTCGCGATCGCCGATCTTCTCGACGCTGACGCCTTCGCTGCCGAGCTTGCGATAGGGCGTCGTGTCTTCGCCGAGCGGGAAGAGATCGACATGCGTATAGGCCATGGCCAGCGGCTCCGAAACAAGCTGCGCCGCGATCAGGACATGGAAGACGCGACGCCGATCCAGCCGGCGTCATAGCCCGTCGGCCGGCATCGTCCAAGCAGTCTTTAGTGCGTTTAAGTCTAGGCCGCCTGCGCGGCCGATTCGGCCAGGATCGCGTAGATCGCCGAGGGATCACGAACCTTGCGGACCTGCTCCAGAACGGACTGGTTGCGCAGAACCCGCGCCACGCGGGCGAGCGCCTTGAGATGGTCGGCGCCGGCGCCCTCCGGCGCGATCAGCACGAAGATGATATCGACCGGCTGGCCGTCGAGCGCGTCGAAATCGATGGGTTTCTCGGTACGCGCGAACAGCCCGACGAGACGATCGATCCCCGGCATCCGGCCATGCGGGATCGCGATGCCCTCACCGATCCCGGTGGAGCCGAGGCGCTCGCGCTGAAGCAGGGCTTCGAACAGCTCGCGATCGGGCAGGCCCGTCAGCGTGGCGGCATGCTGCGCAAGCTCCTGCAGAGCCTGCTTCTTGCCGTTGGCCCGCAACGGCGAGATCACCGCGGCAGGGCTCAGAAGATCGGTCAGCGTCATTCGCCCGTCCATGCATGTCCCGTGCCGGCCGAAAAGCCGTCGGCACGGGTCAGGTTCGACGGCCGGAGCGGATCGCCCGCCGGCCTCAGGACAGCGATGCCGGCGGGTCGATCCAGCCGATATTGCCGTCGCCGCGGCGATATACGATGTTCATGCGGCCATTGCCAGCGTGGCGGAAGACGATCACGGGCGCGCCCGTCAAATCGAGCTCGGCAACGGCATCGCTGACCGTCTGGACATGCAGGGATTTGGTCGATTCCGCGACGATCACCGGGTTGTCGCCGGCCGAGGCCCCGTCAAAATCCTCGATATCGTCGTCGGGAGCGGCGATCACATAGCTGGGGATTTCGATTCCCACGTCGCGGCCATTGGCGCTCGAACGGTCCTTAAGCCGGCGCTTATAGCGTCGCAGCCGCTTCTCGATGCGCTCAGCCATCTTGTCGAGGCTGGCATAGGGATCGTGGGCGGTGGCGGAGGCTTCCAGCGTGATCCCGGAGGACAGGTGCAGGACGCCATCGGTCCGGAAGGCAGAGCCATCCTTGTCGACCGTGACGTGGCCCTGATAGCCACCCTCGTAATATTTGCTGACCGCCGCAGCGACCCGCTCCTCGGCCTGGCCGCGGAGGGCCTCGCCGACATCGAGATTCTTGCCGGAGATTCGCAAGCTCATGGAGTGCTTCCCCTTGGTTTTAGCCATGACCGTGTTCGGCCATCCCTAGGAGCTAAGAACCGGGAGTCGGGGTTGTCAATGAGCCCCGGCAGTCATGGGTCGCATGCGCGGACGCTTTGGAACAAATTCGCTCAGCGCTCGGCCGCCGCCATCGCGACTTTCTCGCGCCGCCGTTCCATGGAGGAGGGGATTTTGAGGGATTCGCGATATTTCGCCACGGTGCGCCGGGCGATGTCGATGCCGCCATCCTTCAGCCGGGTGACGATGGCATCGTCCGAGAGAACCGCGGACGGCCTCTCCTCGTCGATCATCTGCTTGATCCGGAAGCGCACGGCTTCCGCCGAATGCGCTTCGCCATAGCCCGTCGCGGCGATGGCGGCCGAGAAGAAATACTTCATCTCGAAGACCCCGCGCGAGCACGTCAGGTACTTGTTCGAGGTGACGCGCGAGACGGTCGATTCGTGCATGCCGATCGCGTCCGCCACGGTCTTGAGGTTGAGCGGCCTGAGATGCTCGACGCCGTGGGCAAAGAATCCATCCTGCTGGCGCACGATCTCGCTGGCGACCTTCAGGATCGTCCGGGCGCGCTGCTCCAGCGAGCGGGTCAGCCAGTTCGCGGTCTGCAGGCATTCGGCGATGAAGGCCTTGTCCGCGTCGTTGCGGGCGGCCCTGGAGACACGCGCATGGTAGATCTGGTTGACGAGCAAGCGCGGCAAGGTGTCGGGGTTGAGGTCGATCAGCCAGGAACCATCAGGCGCCGCACGGATGAAGACGTCCGGCACCACGGTCTCGGCCGCCGAGCCACCGAAGGCGCGGCCGGGTTTGGGGTCGAGGCGGCGGATCTCCCCGACCATATCGGCGATATCCTCGTCATCGACGCCGCAGAGGCGCTTCAGCGCGGCAAAATCGCGCTTGGCGACGAGAGGCAAGTTCGCGACCAGTGCCTGCATGGCCGGATCGAAGCGATTGCGATCACGCAGCTGGATGGCCAGACATTCGGCCACGTCCCGCGCGGCAACGCCGGAAGGGTCGAAGGTCTGGACGACTCGCAGAACGGCCTCGACCTTCTCGATGGCGATACCGAGGCGCTCGGCAATCTCCGCGAGAGGCTCGCCGAGATAGCCGCTGTCGTCGACGGCATCGATGATATGGCGACCGATGATGCGCTCGGCCGGCGCGAAGACGGCAAGATCGAGCTGCGCGACCAGATGGTCGTGAAGCGAGGCATCCGCCGTCAGGCCACTCTCGAAACCCTCGGGGTCGCCGTCGAATGAGCCTCCCGTCGTGCCATAGGCGCCACCGACGATGGGCAGGCTGTCGGCGCCGGCCGCCTCGCTGCGGGCCGTGGTCGGCTGGTCGTTCTGGAAGACGTTGTCGAGACCGGTGCCGAGACGGCCTTCCATCCCCTCCTGCGTGTGCAGGCTCTCGGCTTTGGCGAAGCTCTCGGCATCGGCGGCATGAGGACTGTCGCCGTCGTCGGACCGTGCCGGCGCATCGGCGGCCTCGTCGCGCTCCAGCAGCGGGTTACGCTCGAGCTCGCCCTCGACGAAATTCTGGAGTTCGAGATGGGAGAGCTGCAGGAGCTTGATCGCCTGCAGCAGCTGCGGCGTCATCACCAGGGACTGTCCCTGGCGCAGCTCCATGCGCGGCATCATCGCCATACGCGAAAGGCCCTTCTCGCTCGCGCGCCAACGGCACGCTTCTTGCTTGCGAAAAAGACACTAGCGCCGGCTTACTGCGGCGTCAAAGGCTCAGCCACGTCTGCGCGCAGAAAAATGCTGCGTCGCAGCAAGAGCGTGCCCGCGACCTAGAGGCGGAAATCCTCGCCCAGATAGACACGCCGGACATCCGGATTGGCGATGATCTCGGCCGGGGAGCCCTCGGTCAGCACCCGCCCGGAATGGATGATATAGGCGCGATCGACCAGGCCGAGCGTCTCACGGACATTGTGGTCGGTTATCAGCACGCCGATGCCGCGATCGGTCAATTGCCGCACCAGCGCCTGGATGTCGCCGACGGCGATCGGATCGATGCCGGCGAAGGGCTCGTCGAGCAGGATGAAGGAGGGCTTGCCGGCGAGTGCGCGCGCGATCTCGCAGCGCCGCCGCTCGCCGCCCGACAGCGCGATCGAAGGCGCCTTGCGCAGGCGGGAGATGGTGAATTCCTCGAGCAGTTGGTCGAGCTGGCGCTCGCGCGCCTTGCGATCGGGCTCGACCACCTCCAGCACCGAGCGGATATTGTCCTCGACCGAGAGGCCTCGGAAGATCGAGGCTTCCTGCGGCAGGTAGCCGATGCCGAGGCGCGCGCGCTGGTACATCGGCAAGGCGGTGATGTCGTTGCCTTCGAGCGAGATGATACCCGCATCGGCGGCGACGAGGCCGGTGATCATGTAGAAGATCGTGGTCTTGCCGGCGCCGTTGGGGCCGAGCAGGCCGACCGCCTCGCCCTGGCGCAGCGAGAGGCTGGCGTCCGATACGACGGCACGCCCGCCATAGCTCTTGCGCAGGCCGGCAACCGCGAGGACGCCCGGCCCGCCGAGGGCGGCGACCCTGGACGGCGCCTGACGGGCCTCCTGCTTGTCACGATTGCCGAAAAGTCCGCGCAGCCGACCGAAGACGCTCGGCGGCTGCAGACGCGGAGCCGGCCGCGCCGGCGCGGCCGTGGGACGAGGCGCTTCGGAAACGGTCACTGCAGCACGATCAATTGGTGGGCTTCGGCGCAGGCTGGGCCGGCTTGGCGCCGGGCTTGGCCGCATCGGTCTTGTTGGCGTCGGCTGAATTCGGCACGAACAAGCCCTGGACGCGTCCGCCCTGGACGTTCGCAACGCCGGTAGTCGTGTTGTAGATCAGCTTCTCGCCACGGGTGACGTTCGGCCCATCGTTGAGCGCGACGTTGCCGGTCATGATGACGAGGTTGTTGGCGCGGTCGAATTCGGCATCGTCCGAACTTGCGGCCTGCGTCTTCGAAACCACCGTGACCGGCCCCTTGCACAGGATGCGCTTGATCGAGCTGTCATTGCCCGGGCTACCCGCGGCGCCTGCCGCTGCGGGCGCCGGGGCTGGGGTTGCGGCCGGAGCCGGCGTCGCCCCGCGACCGCCCGGGCCACCGCGCCCCTCGTAGAGCACGGTCATCACCGTGCAGCGAACCGTCGTCTCGCCCTGCACGGCGACAACATTGCCGGAGAAGACCGCCTTGTTCTCCTTGTCGAGCACGTCGAGCTTGTCGGCGTCGATCTTGATCGGCTCCTTGCTGTCGCCGCCGAGGCCCAGCGGCGAGGACGCGTTCCCGCCGCGGGCCTTGCCCTGCGCGAAAGCCTCCTGCGGTGCGCCGAACAGCGCGAAGCCCGCAGCGAGAAGCAGCGCGGCGTCGCGGGCATGTGCGAAACGGAGCATCTGGCCAAACCTGGTCATGTCACTGTCTCTTCCCATTCCCGGCGTCGCCTGCCGGCACGGCTTCTGCGGGGGCAACCCGATTCGCGTTCAGCAGTTCCGGCATCGGCTTGCTGCCCTCGCGCTCGGGGCCGGCGATCGTGCCGGCGGGCGCATTGCGAATGAAGGCCCGCACCCGCCCCTCGAAGACGATCAACTCGCCATTGTTCTTCACGTCAAGTGTGTCGGCATCCACGGTCGTTTCACCGAGGCTCACCTTGACCGGTTCCTTGGAGACCACCGTGCCGGATTTGAAGTCGACATCGGCCGTCTTCATCTGCATGTCATGGCCTGTCTCGGTGCGGATCTTGACGTCGTCGACGAGGCGCAGCTTCTCCTTCTGCGTGTCGAACAAACCCGTCTTCGCATTGACCGTCACCCAGCCCTCGCGCTCCATCTGGATGCGGGCGGTCATGGTCTGCAGCTCGATCTGCGTCGGGTTCTTGATCTCCTGGTAGGCGTTGATCGCCGTGACCTGATAGGGCCGGTTGTCCTTGCGATAGCCTGCGAGCTTCGGCGTCTCCATCCGGACCTTGCCGCCGGTGATGCCGACCGAACTGACCGAGACATTGGCCAGCTTGCCGCCCAGCGGCGCGAGGAAGGGAATCACCACCAGTGCCAGCACAAGCACGACGGCCGCGACGGGAATCACCCCGCGCAGGATATGCACCAGCCGGGTATGACGCCGCGCCGCGCCGAAGGCCGCGCGCCGGCGCAGCGCCTGCGCGGTGAGCCCCGCCGCCGGATCGTTGAAGGTCATTGCCAAAGTCATGTCCCGCGCAATGGCAGCCGCTCACGGCATTTTCGTGTCACAGGACTGGCCACATCGCGCCCCCGCGCGGCTCGTCCAGCGGGGCCGAGCGCCTGTCCGCGCTCAACCTGCGCGCAGACTGACGCAAGAAGCCTTAGAAATTGTCAAGTGTGCGCGAAGATATCCGTCTCGTCCCAGCCGGCAAGATCGAGCTCGGCCCGGTAGGGCAGGAACTGGAAACAGGCTTGGGCGAGATGCCGGCGCCCTTCGCGGGCGAGCATGGTCTCCAGCTTCTCGTGCAACGCATGGAGATGCAGGACATCGGAAGCGGCATAGGCCAATTGTGCCTCGCTCAACGTATCCGCGCCCCAATCCGAGGATTGCTGCTGCTTCGACAATTCAACGCCCAGCAATTCGCGCACGAGATCCTTGAGGCCGTGCCGGTCGGTATAGGTCCGGGTCAGCTTGGAGGCGATCTTGGTGCAATAGACCGGCGACGTGACAACGCCGAAGGCATGCTTGAGCACAGCGACATCGAAGCGAGCGAAATGGAAGAGCTTCAGCACCGCCGGATCTTCGAGCAGGCGGATCAGATTCTTCGGCCGTTCGCCGCCCTTCGGGATCTGCACGACATCCGCCGTGCCGTCGCCGCGCGACAGCTGGACGACGCAGAGCCGGTCGCGATGCGGATTGAGGCCGAGCGTCTCGGTGTCGATCGCGACGCTCGATCCGGCGTCGTAGCCGTCCGGCAGGTCGCCGCGATGGAAGCGGATGGTCATGCTCGAAACCTCACTGGGCCGCGCGGGCGCGCCCTTCAACTGCACTTCACGAGAGGGGAAACGGCAGGCCGCGTGCCGACAAGCGACGCGCGCTCCGCAGCTAACGGGCAGCCCGGCCCCGTTCAAGCCCTTTCTGAGCCGGCCTAAACTCTTAATCGCCCTATTAACCCTTTATTCACCATAGGCTTCAACCCGGCGGCCTGCCGTGCGAAAACAGAACATCGGAGTTCGCCGCATGTCCCTGGTCCGCCTCTTCAGCGATTTCGACGGCCGTATCGGGCTGCGAAGCTTCTGGCTCGGCAGCATCGCGGTCGCGCTGACTCTCATCGCCACCCAGCGCACCGCATCGGTCCTGCTGGATCGCCACGACGCAGCCATGATCGCCGCCTTCGCCAAGGCCTTCGCCCTGTTCCCCTGGGCCGCTCTGGCGGCGAAGCGTGCGAACGACCGCGGCAGCATGCCGCTATTCGGCATTCTGCTGATCTGCGCGATCGTGCTGCCGGAGCATCTAAGACCCTTCCTCTCGATCGGCTGGCGCCCGTCACTGGAGGCCATCTCGACCATGGCCTGGGTCGTGGCGTTCATCGATCTCGGGCTGCTGCCTTCGGCCGCGAGGCAAGATGGGGTTGCGGCTCGGCCGGCGGGTGCTAAAGCGGCGGAATGAACGCCGCACCCCTCTCCCCCGCCCCTGCCCTGCCCTTCGATCCGACCGACCCGGCAGCCCTGACGCAAGCCCTGGTGCGCTGCCCTTCAGTCACGCCCGAGGAAGGTGGCGCGCTCGCGCTGCTCGACGCCGTGCTGTCGGCGGAAGGCTACATAGTCGAGCGACCGGTCTTCAGCGAGCCGGGCACGCCCGATGTCGAGAATCTGTACGCGCGCATCGGCGACACCGCTCCCGTCTTCGTGATCGCCGGCCATACCGATGTCGTGCCCGTCGGCGACGCGGCCGCCTGGACGCGCGAGCCCTTCGGCGGTGAGATCGAGAACGGCACGCTCTACGGGCGCGGCGCCTGCGACATGAAGGGCGGGCTCGCTGCCATGGTCTCGGCCGCGATCCGCTACCGGCGCGAGAATCCGGATGCGTCCGGCTCGATCGTCTTCCTGATCACGGGCGACGAGGAGGGTCCCTCGGTCAACGGCACAGTCAAGCTGCTCGCCTGGGCGCATGAGCGCGGCGAGCGCTTCGACCATTGCATCCTCGGCGAGCCGACCAACCCGGCGACCATGAGCGACATGATCAAGATCGGCCGGCGGGGCTCGCTGACCGGCAGGCTCACCGTGCAGGGGACGCAGGGTCATGTCGGCTATCCGCATCTCGCCGACAACCCGATCCGCGGCATGGTCCGTTTGCTCGCCGCCCTCGACGCCACGCCGCTCGATGGCGGGACCGGGCATTTCGACCCGAGCAACCTGGAAGTGACCACGCTCGACGTCGGCAACCCCGCGACCAACGTCATCCCGGCGCAGGCGAAGGCCGCCTTCAATATCCGCTTCAACGACACCTGGACACCGGAGACGCTGACCGCCGAGTTGGAGCGGCGCCTGCGAGAGGCGGCCGGCAACCAGGTGCGCTATACGCTCGAGGTGCAGCCGACCAATGCGGTCGCCTTCCTCACCGAACCCGGACCCTTCGTCGCGCTCGTCACTGAGGCCGTCGAGGCCGAGACCGGCAAGCGCCCGGCGCTCTCGACCACGGGCGGCACCTCCGACGCGCGCTTCATCAAGAACTACTGCCCCGTCGTCGAATACGGCGTGGTCGGCAAGACGATGCATCAGATCGACGAATGCGTCGCCGTCGCCGACCTCGTGTCGCTTGAGCGGATCACGCATCGTTTACTCGCCAGCTATTTTGCAACGCAGCATCAGGCTTGACGCGCCGGAACCACGGCCCAATTATCGCGGTTAGACGAAAGTCTAAGATCGCAGATGATGGAGACCGTGATGAGGCTGGCAGCCGATGACGTCGCGCGTTCACTGCGCGGCTCCTGGCACCTGATGACCCGCGGGGAAGAAGCCCTGCCCGAGCTCGACCTGACGCGGGACGGGTTCTGGCGCTCCTTCCTCGCCTTCGCGCTGATGCTGCCGGCGACGATCGCCATCCTCGCCGCGGTTCGGCTGACGGCTGGCCTGCCGAACAGCGCCGGACTGTTCACCGCTCCGGCTCTCGTCCTGTCGGTAATCGCGGCGCTGGCACTGACGATTCTTGCCGTGCCGGCCCTGCTGATCGCGCTGCGCCCAGCGCTGGCGCAGACGCCGCGTTTCACCAGCTTCGTCATCGCCTGGAACTGGGCCGGCATCGTCTCGGCTAGCCTGATGGCGATCCCGGCCGCGGTGTTCGCAATCGGCTGGGCACCGCCGACGCTCGCCGTCGTGCAGTCGCTGTTCTTTGCGGCGATCGTGCTCCGCCTGCGCTATTGCGTAGCGCGCGCGGTGTTCGGACCGGAGCTTCGTGGCATCGCCCTGCCGCTGGTCGGCGCCAGCCTCGTGCTCGACTACGGCGTCACCCGGCTGTTCGGCCTGTTCTGAGGTCTTTCGGCCTTAAGCCGCCGGCTCCACATAATCGACTCCGGCGAGATAAAGCCCACAGGACGGCGCCAGGGCGGCGCATTGCGAACGGTCGCGCGCGGCCAGGACCTTCCCGACCTTGTTCTCCGGCCAGCGCCCCATTCCGACCATCTTCAGGCAACCGACGATCGAGCGGACCTGATGGTGCAGGAAGGAGCGGGCATGGACATAGACCACGATCTCCGAGCCCTCGCGCCGGACATCGCAGCGGTCGAGCGTGCGGATCGGGCTGTTGGCCTGGCATTCGGCGGCGCGGAACGTGGTGAAATCGTGCTGACCGAGCAGCGCCTTGGCGGCGCGGTCCATCGCCTCGTGATCGAGCTTGACCGGCACATGCCAGACGCGCTCGCGCTCCAGCGCGGGCTGGGCCCGGCGATCGAGGATGCGATAGACGTAATAGCGGCGGCGCGCCGAGATGCGGGCGTCGAAATCACCCTGCACCAATTCGGCGCTGAGAACGGCGACCGGAATCCGCTTGAGGCGCGCATTGGTCGCATCGCGCACGACATCGGTACGCCATTCCCTGTCGATATCGACATGGGCAACCTGATGGGTGGCGTGGACGCCGGCATCGGTGCGGCCGGCGCAATGCAGCCGGACGGGATGGCCGCAGAAGGCCTCGACCGCCTCCTCGACGCTCTGCTGCACGGACGGGCCGTTGAGCTGGCGCTGCCATCCCGAGAACGGCGTGCCGTCATATTCGATGACGAGCTTGTAGCGCGGCATCAGACGCTCTCCCCTGCACCGCCATCCCGGACAAGCGGCAAAGCCGCGTCGATCCGGGATCCATGCCGGAGCACTGCCGATGACGGTTCCGGCTTGGATCCCCGGTCTTCGCTTCGCTGCGCCCGGGATGGCGGCGTGGAGGGTGAAATCATCGGTTCAGAGCTTGCCGCCGGCTCCGAGCCGGGCGCCGCGCAGGAACTCGGCCCCGCTCATCGGCGCCTTGCCGGCGCGCTGGACCTGCAGCAGCTTCACCGCCCCGACCGCGCAGGCGACGGTGCCCTCGTCGTCGAGCAGCGTGCCGGGCTCGGCCGCGCCACCGGCCCGGGCGGTACGCAGGATCTTGAGCCGCTCCGGTCCCTTGCCCAGATCGATCTCGGCGAAGGCGCCCGGGAAAGGCGAGAGGCCGCGGACTAGGTCATGGACCTGCTGCGCCGGCAAGGCCCAGCTCAGCTTGGCCTCGGCATTGGTGATCTTGCTGGCATAGGTCACGCCCTCATCCGGCTGCGGTGTGAATTGCAAACCGCCGCGGCCGAGCGCCGCGAGCGCGCGCACCATCAGGTCGGCGCCGAGGGGGCTGAGCCGGTCATGCAATTCGCCGGCGGTCATGTCCGGGCCGATGGCGAGGCTCTCGACCATGGCGACCGGACCGGTATCGAGGCCGGCCTCCATCTTCATCACGCAGACGCCACTCTCGGCATCGCCGGCCATGATCGCGCGCTGGATCGGGGCGGCGCCGCGCCAGCGCGGCAACAGCGAGGCATGGAGATTGAGGCAGCCGAGCTCGGGCAAGTCGAGGATCGCCTGCGGCAGGATCATGCCATAGGCGACAACGACGGCGACATCGGCCTGATGCGAGGCGATGATCTCGGCCTGCTCCGGCGTCTTGAGCGTTGAGGGCGTGAAGACCGGGATGCCGAAGCGTTCGGCGGCACGGTGTACCGGTGAGGGCTTCGTTTCGAGGCCTCGGCCGGCCTGCGCCGGGGCGCGGGTGTAGCAGGAGACGACCTCGTGCCCCTGGCCGACGATCTCCGTCAGCACCGGCACCGCAAAATCCGGCGTGCCCATGAAGATGACGCGCAAACTCATACGCTCGACCTTACCTTGGCCCGGCTCGACACCGGGAAGAATAGAGCGGCTCTCATCCTGAGGAGCAGCCTTGAGGCTGCGTCTCGAAGGATGATCCAGCCACCTTCTGAAGCATCCCTCGAGACGCTGCTACCGCGGCTCTCAGGATGAAGGCTCCGGATAACGACCGCTCGTTACGCAGCCCGCTCGCGCTTGGCCGCCTTGGCGAATTTCTTGGTGACGCGCTCGCGCTTCAACCGCGAGAGATGGTCGATGAAGAGCACGCCGTCGAGATGGTCGATCTCGTGCTGCAGGCAGGTGGCGAGCAGGCCGTCCGCCGCGATCTCCTGCGTCTTGCCGTCGAGATCCATGTAGCGGACCTTGACCTCGGCCGGGCGCTCGACCTCCTCATAATATTCGGGGATCGAGAGGCAGCCCTCCTCATAGGCGCTGAACTCGTCCGAGGACCAGGTGACCTCCGGATTGATGAAGACCTGCGGCCTCCGGGGCTCGGGCTCCTCGCCCTCCTTCGCTTCCGGCTTCGACAGGTCGATCGTCACGACGCGCAGCGGCACGCCGATCTGGATCGCCGCAAGCCCGATGCCGGGCGCGTCGTACATCGTCTCGAACATGTCCGCGACCAGGGTCTTGATCTCGGACGTGACGGCCTCGACCGGCTTCGAGACGAGACGAAGCTGGGCGTCGGGCAGGATGACGAGCGGGCGAACGGACATGGGATTCCAAGAGAAAAGAGCTGTTGAGCCCGGGACATAAGCATTTGTGAGAGAGCGGTCAAACTGTTCCGCTTTCGTTCGCCATGACCGGCCGAATCGGCTAGGCTTGGCTCATGAACGAGATCGCCTTCACCCTGCTGGAACGCCCGGTGACCTGGGCCGAGGCCATCATCTGCTTCGGAGCGCTGAGCCTCGCCCTGCTGCTAATGGCGGTGATCGCGGGCTGGCGCGGCGGCAGGAGCCGGGCGATCGAGGCGGCGATGGCGGCCGAGCGCGCCCGCGAGATGGACGACAAGGTCGCGGAGATGAACCGCCAGCAGGCCGAGCTCGCCGGCCGGATGCAATCCATGGCCGAGATCCTCTCGACCCGGCAGGGCGACCTCGCGCGGCTCGTCGCCGAGCGGATGGACGGGCTCAGCCACAAGGTCGGGCAAGGGCTGGAACGAAACGTCCAGCAGACCACCGAGAGCCTCGGCAAGCTGCAGGAGCGGCTGGCGGTGATCGACTCAGCCCAGAAGAACCTGACCGACCTCACCTCCGAGGTCGTGACGCTCAGGGACGTGCTTTCCAACAAGCAGGCGCGCGGTGCCTATGGCCAGGGCCGGATGGAGGCGATCATCCGCGACGGGTTGCCTGCCGCCTTCTTCGCGTTCCAGCCGCAATTGTCGAACGGCAAGCGGCCGGACTGCCTGGTGACGCTGCCCGGCGACGGGCGCGGCCTCGTCATCGACGCCAAGTTTCCGCTGGAGAGCTTCACGCTGTTGCGCGAGGCGCGCGGCGACGACGCCAGGAAAGCGGCCGGCCAGCGCGTGCGCAGCGATGTCGGCGTGCATGTGAAGGATATCGCCGAGCGCTATTTCCTGCCCGGAGAAACGCAGGACATCGCGCTGCTCTTCGTGCCGTCCGAGTCGATCTATGCCGATCTGCACGAGCATTTCGACGATGTCGTGCAGAGGGCGCACCGCGCGCGCATCATGATCGTCTCGCCTTCGCTGCTCGCACTCGCGATCCAGCTCATGCAGTCGTTGGTGCGCGATGCGCGGATGCGAGAGGAAGCGCAGGTCATCCAGACCGAGGTCGGCAAGCTGCTCGACGACGTGCGCCGGCTCGGCGAGCGCGTCGACAAGCTCGACAACCATTTCCGGCAGGCGCAGGACGATGTCGGCCAGATCAAGACCTCGGCCGGCAAGGTGACGAGCCGCGCCGAGAGGATCGGTGCGCTCGATTTCGACGACGAGAAGAGCGAGCCGAAGCTGCCCTTCGCCAAGGGGCTGGAGCTGAAGCGCGCCGCCGAATAGTCGCGCGCCTTTCACCGCAGACGGGAGATCAGCCGCACAAGGGGCTTGGCTCGGTTGTTCCATGGCGAGAAACACAACCCTGAAGAGAATTCAGTTTCGTTTTCGGTGACTTGCAACCTTTACGATCGTTGCTCCGCCCCATTCCGTTAGAGCGGCCTTAAGCATTCTCTGAAAACGTCGGGAGAAATCAAAAGCCGAATACAGTCGCCATCATGAAACATCCCGGCCGAGCGCGACGATTGCCTAGACAATAGGCACCCGAACACATCTTCACCGCCTCTCCTCTCATTGCCGCCCTCCCGGAAAATTCCCATGGCCCTGAGCATCAAGACAAAGCTGGCGAGCGCGCTCGTCGCGCTCACCCTGTGCGTATTCGCCGTTGGCGCCTGCGGATTCTTCGCCCTTCGCTCCGTCACGCACCGAATCGACGAAGTCGTGCAGAATAATGTCGTCCCGATGGAGCAGTTGCGCGTCGTCAGCGACATGTATGCGGTCAATATCGTCGACACGATCTGGAAGGCTCAGAGCAATCAGATCACCTGGACGAATGCGCTGAAGAGCGTTCAGGACGCGGTGGTGAACATCGACAAGGGCTGGAAGGCCTATCTGCCCAGCGTCGCCGATGCCAATGAAAAACGGCTTGCCGACCAGGCGGCGAGCATGATGAAGGGCGGCGATGTCGCCGTCGCCAAGCTGATCGGCATCCTGAAGGAGCGCGACGAGAGCGCCTTGCGCATGTTCGCCACCGATGAGCTCTACAAGGCGATTGATCCGATCTCCTCAAAGCTCGGGGAGCTAAACGCGCTGCAGCTGACGCAGGCCCGCAACCAAGGCATGGAAGCCCAGGCGACCGCCAGCTCCGCCACCATCCTGCTGCTGGCCGTCGCCGGCGGCGCGCTGCTGATGGGCGCGCTGGCTCTGGCCTTCGTGATCGGCGGCATCGTGCGCCCGCTCGGCGGCATGACCGATGCGATGAAGCGCCTGGCCCAGGGCGAGCAGGACGTCACGGTGCCCAGCGTCGGCCGGCGCGACGAAATCGGCGACATGGCCGGAGCCTTGCAGATCTTCCAGGAAAACGCGGCTCGTGTCCGTGCGCTGGAGGAGCAGGAGCGTGCCGCCGCTGCCGCCCGCCTTGCCCGGGCGCAATCGATGGAGGCTGTCGTCTCGGATGTCAGCGAGGTCGTCGCGGCCGCGGCAGCCGGTGATTTCTCGGCCCGCCTCCAGATCGACGATGGCGACGAGCAGATGCAGCGCCTGGTGGCGGGCATCAACGAGATCAACCGCGTCGTCGACGGCGCGACGACCGAATTCGCCGACATCCTCCAGTCGATCGCGGGCGGCGACCTGACCCGCCAGATCGGCACCGCCTATCGCGGCCGCTTCGCCGAGTTGAAGGGCGCGATCAACGAGACGGTCGACCGCCTTTCCGCGACGGTCGCGACGATCCAGACCACCTCGGCCGATGTGGGCCTCGCCGCGCGCGAAATCAGCATGGGCGCGGACGACCTGTCGAAGCGCACCGAGGAACAGGCGTCCTCGCTGGAGGAGACCGCCGCCACGACCGAGGAACTCGCAGCCTCGGTCAAGGCCTCGGCCCAGGCTTCCCGTTCGGCGGCAACCGCCGCCGACGAGGCGGCGAGCGCCGCGCGGACGGGCGGCACCATTGCCGGCCAGGCGGTCGATGCCATGGCCCGGATCGAGACGGCCTCGCAGAAAATCTCCGACATCATCCGCGTCATCGACGACATCGCCTTCCAGACCAATCTGCTTGCGCTCAACGCCGCGGTCGAGGCCGCGAGGGCCGGTGACGCCGGCAAGGGCTTCGCGGTGGTGGCCTCAGAAGTGCGGACCCTGGCGCAGCGTTCCAGCGAAGCGGCCAAGGATATCTCCGAGCTGATCTCCTCGTCCAATGCCGAAGTCGGCGAAGGCGTGAAGCTGGTCCGCAAGGCAGGCGAAGCGTTGACGCAAATCCTCACGGCCTCGCAGAAGGTGGCATCGACCATCGCCGACATCTCGGCGGCGTCGGGCGAACAGGCCAACGGCATCGACGAGATGAGCCAGGCCGTCGCGCATCTCGACGAGATGACCCAGCAGAACGCGGCGCTCTCCGAACAGAGCGCGGCTTCAGCCAACTCGCTATCGGGCCGGATCGAGCAGCTCAACACCTTGGTCGCGACCTTCCGCACCAATCAGGGTGGCGCTATCGCGTCGCGCGCACCAGTGCCCGCCGGCCCGGGTTCAACCGAGCCGGACCGTTTACGCCAGCTCGCCGAAGCTGCGTTCCAGCAATCGCGGCGCCCGGCCGCTGCGGCCAAACCCGCGCCCGCCAAGCGCGTGGCCAGCGCCCGTAACGGCAGCACGGGCTGGGAGGAATTCTAGCTCTTCCTTCCCAACCCCACCCTGTTTCCAGGGCGCCTCCTGACCCGTGTCAGGGGGCGTTTCTTTGCAGGGTTGCCGACAGTTCCGGCTTCACGTTCAGCGTCTGGAAGACCACGCAATAGCGCTCGGTGAGCTTGAGCAGCGTGTCGAGCTTGTCCTGAGGCGCATCGCTCTCGACGTCGAAGAACAGGCGGATCGCCTTGAAGCCGACCGCCGCATCTTTGGCGACGCCGAGCGTGCCGCGGAAATCGAGATCGCCCTCGGCGCGGACCACGCCCTTCTTCAATTCGATCTCGAGCGCGGTCGCGACCGCCTTCAGCGTCACGCCGGCGCAGGCGACCAGCGCCTCCAGCAGCATGTCGCCGGAGCAGAGCTCGGCGCCCGAGCCGCCCGTGGCCGGATGCAGGCCCGCGAGCGCGATGGCGCGGCCGGTCTCGACCTTGCAGGCGATGTGCTGGTCGTCGAGCTCGCCATGGGCCTTGAGCGTGATAACCGCCGCATCAGGATTGGTCCGGTATTCGTCCTTGAGCGGGGCTTGCAAGGCGCGCAGCGCGGTAACATCCATAATCGTGTTCCTCTCAAGCGGTCAGCAGGCTTGTAGCCGCTTCAGGCCGCTGCCTCTACCTCGGGCACTGCAGACCGGCCTTCCTTTTCGAGTGCCCGGCGCAGTTCGCGGCGGAGTGTAACGAAGCCGACGGAGCCTTCCTCGCGCGGACGCGGCAGGAGATTGTCGAGACTGAAGGCGGCCGGCCCCATCTCCCGCGGCAGGACCTGGATGCGATCGGCCAGGCGCAGGGCCTCTTCGACCGAGCCGGTGGCGACGACGACGGCCGGCCGCCCTTGCGTACAAAGCTCTGGCAGGAAGGCGGCGAGCCGGGCCCGCGCCTCGGCATCGAGCGCCGCGAAGGGCTCATCGATCAGCAGCAGCCTTGGCCTGACCAGCAGCAGGCGGGCGACGGCGAGCCGCAGCAGCCCCTCCGGCGAGAGTTCGGCCGGCCGCTGCGTCGCCTGCCCGGCGAGGCCGAGGCGAACCAGCACATTGGCGATCAGGCCTTCACGCTCGAACGGCGTCGCCTTCGGCAGGACGAAAGCCAGGTTTTCGGTGAGGTCGAGCCAGGGAAAGAAGCGCGGGCGGGCGCAGAGCAGGCCGATTTCCGCCGTCGGGATCGCTCCCTCATCGGTTTTCAGACCAGCGAAGGCATGCAATGCCGTCCCCCGCACTTCGGAATGACCGAGCAGGGCGACGACCTCGCCAGCCCTGGGACGCGCCGAAGCATTCTCGAGAGAGCGGGAGAAATCGTGAAGAACTGCCGGCATCGCTGGCTCCATCCATGACAAGGCGGAAGGAGCGCCGACGGCATGAGGCCGTCCCGTCGTCCCGCGCTTTAGCTGCATTTGTTTCGCGCCCGCAAGCTGAGGCTCAAATCGGCGCGTGTCCTCTTCTAAGGTTCGGGTGTCCGTTTTGTCAAACGATGCTCACCACCACATCCCGGCTGTCTCGGCCGCCTTCTGCTGATGCGGAGCCTCGTCGCGCAGCGAGCGATCGAGCGCGCGCAAGGCCTCGCGCTTCGTCGCCTCGAAGGCCGGCGAGAGCCGGTCGCGCGGGCGGGCGAGCGGATTGTCGAGCTCGTCGAAGATCCGGCCGGGCTTGGGCTGCATCACGACGATCCGGTCGGCCAGCGTCACCGCTTCCTCGACATCATGCGTGACCATGACCACGGTCGGGCGGCTTTCCTGCCAGAGCGCCAGAAGATGGCCATGCAGGCTCGCCCGCGTCGTGGCGTCGAGCGCCGAGAAGGGCTCGTCCATCAGCAGGAGCTTCGGCTTCGTGACCAGGGCGCGGGCAATGGCGACGCGCTGCTGCTGCCCGCCGGAGAGTTCGCGCGGCCAGCGCTTCTCGTGGCCGGCGAGGCCGACGCGGACCAGCGCATTGCTTACCAGCCCTTCCCGCTCCGCGGCGGAGAGATGCGAGAGGCCGAAGCCGGCATTCTCGGCGACGCTGAGCCAGGGGAAGAGCCGCGGCTCCTGAAAGATGACGCCGACATCGGCGCGCGGCTCGGCGATCGCCTCGCCGTCGAGGCGGATCGCACCCTCGCTCGGCCGGTCGAGCCCGGCGACGAGGCGCAGCAAGGTGGTCTTGCCGCAGCCGGAGCCGCCGAGCAGCGCGACGATCTCGCCGCGCCCGACATCGAGCGTGATCGCCGACAGGGCGCGCGTGCCGTCGGCATAGGTCTTGGACAGCCGGTCGAAACTCAGCACCGGGAAGCCCCTCAAAGCTTGTCGCGCGCCGTATCCTGCCAGGTGAGGAAAGGGCGCGTGATGGCGACGAGCAGACCGTCCGCCAGCTTGCCGAGCACGGCGAAGCTGATGATGGCCGCGATGATGGTGTCGGGGCGGCCGAGCTGCTGGCCGTCCACGAGCAGATAGCCCAGCCCCTCGCTCGCCCCCATGATCTCGGCCGCGACCACGAACATGAAGCCGAGGCCGAGGCCGGAGCGCAGCGCGACGATCCAGGCCGGCAGGATCGCCGGCAGCAGGACGCGGCGGACCATGGCGAGGCGCGAGAGGCGGAAGACCCGGCCGACCTCGACGATCTTGCGGTCGATGCCCTGGATCGCCGCGGCGACGCCGAGATAGACCGGGAAGAAGACGCCGACCGCGATCAGCGCCACCTTCGAGGCCTCGAAGATGCCGAGCCAGAGGATGAAAAGCGGCACCCAGGCGATCGAGGGGATCGCGCGCAGCGCCTGCAAGGTCGGGTCGAGCAGGCTGCGGGCGACGGGCAGAGCGCCGGTCACCGCGCCGAGCACGGTCCCGGCCAGCGCGCCGAGGCCGAAGCCTGCTGCAACCCGCCAAAGCGTCGCGCCTGCATGGGTCAGAAGCTCGCCGGACGCCGCGAGGCCCCAGAGCGTGCGCCCGACGACGCTGGGCGGCGGCATCAGGCGGCCATTGGCAATGCCGGCCGCGACGAGCCCTTCCCAGAGGATGGCCAGCACGACCGGCAGGACGAAGCCGGCGATCGCGAGCCCATAGGAGCGGCGCGGGGCGGCGGGGCGCCGCTCCGGCTCATCGATGGCGGCTGCGATCTCCAGGACGCTCATCGTCGCGCGCTTGCCCGTCAGTTGGTGGCGACGAAGCGACGGTCGACCAAGCTGTCGACGGCGGCCTTCACATCGGTCGTAGCCGGCAGCACGCCGGCTTCCTTGAGTGCGAGCCCGGCGGCGGTGATGGTGTCGACCTGCGCCTGTCCGATGGTGGAATGAGTCAATTCGGTGCGGGTGAGCTGGCGCTCGATCACCGGCTCCGAGAGCTTGGTGTATTCGACCAGGATTTTCTTGAGTTCGGCCGGATTGGCGAGCGCCTGGGCACGGGCCTCCTCGTAGGCCGCCAGCACCTTCTTCACCAGCGCCGGGTTTTCGTTGGCGAAGGCCTCGCGGACATTGAGGATGCCCCAGGTGTTGTCCTCGGCCTTGCGATAGAACAGCTTCGCGCCGCTCTCGACCTCGGCGGCCGCCATCAGCGGATCGAGCCCGGCCCAGGCGTCGACATCACCGCGCTCCAAGGCAAGGCGGCCATCGGCATGCTGGAGCAGGACGAGCTTGACGTCCTTCTCGGTCAGCTTGGCATCGGCCAGCGCCCGGACGAGGAAGATATGCGGATCGGTGCCGCGGGTGACGGCAACGCGCTTGCCCTTGAGATCGGCGACCCTGGCGATCTCGCTCTTGGCGCCGGTGACCAGCGCCGTCCATTCCGGCCGGGAATAGACATAGATCGACTTGATCGGATTGCCGTTGATCTTGCCGATCAGCGCGGCGGCGCCAGCCGTCGAACCGAAATCGATCGAGCCGGCATTGAGAAATTCGAGCGCCTTGTTCGATCCTGCGGACAGGACCCAGCGCACCTTGATGCCGTCGGCCTCCAGCGCCTTCTCGAGGAGGCCGCGCTCCTTCAGCAGCAGGCTGACGGGATTGTAGGTGGCGTAGTCGAGCCGGATCTCCTTGGGCGCCTGCGCGAAAGCCGGCGCGGCAAGGCCGGCAGCGGCGATGAAACCGAGCGCGAAGCGGCGCGTGATGCTGGCCATGAGATAGTCCCTCCATCGATGATGCGAGGGATCGGGACGGGTGGCGTCCCTGGCCCCACGCTTTAGCTGCACTTGTTTCGCGCCCGCAAGCTGGTGGCTCAAATCGGCGCGTATCCGATTTTTAGGTCCAATCGTTCGGATTGTCAAACAACACATGAATAGGCGTTTTTATCTGAGTTTCACATCTATATGATGTTTAAATTTACCCTCTCCCTGCCCTCTCCTCCATGTTACGAAAGGCGATGTCTGCCGGAACGGAGTCTTCGTGACCACGCCTCACGCCAAGCCTGCCCTGCCGCTCGCCGAGATGCTGCACAATCCCGATGCAGGCGTTGCACGGCTGTTCGAGGGCATAAACCGGCGCGACAAGGCCAGGATGCGGCAGGCGCTGATCGCCGGGCTCAGGCAGGTGCTGGACGACGGGCATGCCTCGGCCCGGGCGATCCTGGCCGGCCCGCGCGGCGGGTTGGCCTGCGCGCATCGCCTCTCGGCCGTGATGGATGCCGTGGTGCGGGCGCTGCACAGCGCCGCGATCACCTATTTCTATCCGGCCGACAATCCGTCGCAATCGGAGCGGATCGCGGTCGTCGCCGTCGGCGGCTATGGGCGCGGCACGCTGGCACCGGGCTCCGATGTCGATCTGCTCTTCCTGTTCCCGCACAAGCAAACCGCCTGGGGCGAAAGCGTGGTCGAATCCATGCTCTATCCGCTCTGGGACCTGAAGCTGAAGACCGGCCATTCCGTGCGTTCGATCGACGATTGCGTGCGCGAGGCCCGCGCCGACATGACGATCCGCACGGCGCTGCTGGAAGCGCGCTTTCTGGTGGGCGACCGCGCGCTCTTCGACGAGATGGTCGGGCGCTTCGATGCGGAGGTGGTCGAGGGCACGGCCCAGGCCTTCACCGAGGCCAAGCTCGCCGAACGCGAGCTCAGGGTGCAGCGAGCCGGCGCCTCGCGCTATCTGGTCGAGCCGAACGTCAAGGACGGCAAGGGCGGATTGCGCGACCTCAACACGCTGTTCTGGATCGCCAAATACGCCTACCGCGTCCACGACGTGCGCGAGCTGGTCGAAGCCGGGCTGTTCGACCAGCAGGAATTGCAGATGTTCCAGCGTTCGGAGGAATTCCTCTGGCGCGTGCGGTGCTGGCTGCATTTCATCACCGGACGGGCGGAGGAGCGCTTATCCTTCGACCTGCAAAGGCAGGTCGCGGCCGAGATCGGCTATGCCGGGCGCAGCGGGCAGGCGCCGGTCGAGCGCTTCATGAAGGCCTACTTCCTGATCGCCAAGGATGTCGGGGACCTCACGGCCATCGTCTGCGCCGCCCTGGAGGCGCGCCAGCAGAAGCCGCGCGCGACGCTGTCGCGGCTGTTCGACTCGCTCGCCAAGCGCAAGCGCGAGCGCTCGCTCGGCCATCCCGATTTCAAGCTGACCAGCCAGCGCCTCGATGTCCTCGACGACAGCGCCTTCGAGCGCGACCCGGTCAACCTGCTCCGGCTCTACGCCATCGCCAGCCGCGAGGACCTCGCCATCCACCCCGATGCCAGCCGCCTCGTGACCCAGTCGCTCCGGCTGGTGACCCCGGGCCTGCGCAACGAGCCGGAAGCCAACCGCATCTTCCTGGAGATCCTGACCGGGCGGCGTTCGCCGGAGGTGGTGCTGCGGCGCATGAACGAATCCGGGCTGCTCGGCCGCTTCGTCCCGGATTTCGGCCGCGTCGTCGCGATGATGCAGTTCAACATGTACCATCACTACACGGTGGACGAGCATCTGATCCGCGCCATGGGCGTGCTGGCCGAGATCGATGCCGGCGTGCTGGAGGCCGAGCATCCGCTCGCCAACGAGATCATGCCGACCATCGCCAACCGGCGGGCGCTCTATGTCGCGCTCTTCCTGCACGACATAGCCAAGGGCCGGCCAGAGGATCATTCGCTCGCCGGCGCCCGGATCGCTCGCAAGCTCGGGCCGCGCTTCGGCCTGACGCCCGCGCAGACGGAAACCGTCGCCTGGCTGGTCGAGCATCACCTGGACATGTCGACGGTGGCGCAGAGCCGCGATCTCGGCGACCCCAAGACGATCGAGAGCTTCGCCGCGACCGTCCAGACGCTGGAGCGGCTGAAGCTTCTGCTGATCCTCACCGTCGCCGACATCAAGGCCGTCGGCCCCGGCGTCTGGAACGGCTGGAAGGGGCAGTTGCTGCGGACGCTCTATTACGAGACGGAGCTTGTCCTCACCGGTGGGCATTCGGCCGTCGAGCGCAAGGCGCGCGTCGCGATGAAGCAGGACGAATTGCGCCGGCGCCTCTCCGATTGGGACGCGGCGGAGCGTGACGCCTATGTCGCACGCCACTACCCCGCCTACTGGATCAAGGTCGATCCCGAGCAGCAGGAGAAGCATGCGCGCTTCCTGCGCGAGGCGGAAGCTGCCGGGCGCACCACCGCGACGATCGTCGAGACCGACAAGTTCCGCGGCGTGACCGAGCTCACCGTGCTGGCGCCCGACCATCCGCGCCTGCTCGCCATCGTCACCGGCGCCTGCGCCGCGGCTGGCGGCAATATCGTCGACGCGCAGATCTTCACCACCAGCGACGGGCTTGTGCTCGACACGATCTCGGTCTCGCGCGCCTTCGACCGCGACGACGACGAATTGCGCCGGGCCGAGCGCATCGCCGCTGCGATCGAGCGAGCGCTGAAGGGCGAGATCAAGATCGCCGATCTCGTGGCGCAGCGCCGGGCGCCGCCGCCACGCGGCCAGACCTTCCAGGTCGAGCCCGAAGTCGTGATCGACAACGTGCTCTCGGCGCGCCACACGGTGCTGGAGGTCTCGGGCCTCGATCGGCCGGGCCTGCTCTACGACCTCACCACCGCGATCGGGAAGCTCAATCTCAACATCGCCTCGGCCCATATCGCGACCTTCGGCGAGAAGGCGGTCGACGTTTTCTACGTCACCGACCTGACCCATGCGAAGATCGTCTCGACCGGCCGTCAATTGACGATCCGCAAGGCCCTCATCGACGTCTTCAAGTTCGAGGCGGAGAAGCCGGCGCCGGCCAAGGCGAAAATGCCGGCCCGCGCTTGATTTAAGCGGCCATAAGGCCGATATCCGGCACGAACGCGGCTGCACCCCGACCAGATCGGCCCGGCCCCTGCAAGGGGCGGCGCAGCCAGTCTTTATTTGCCGCATTTTCTTCACGCGAACCGGTATCCACTTCGCTCGAAAATGCTGAGAAAGGGACGTGACGATAAAATGACGCAGAACCCTGCGACGGAAGACCCCAACCTCGAAGCCGGCGCGGACGCGCCCGAGCAGGCGGCACCCGCCGAGGCAGGCCTCGCGGCGCAGCTCGCCAAGCTCCAGGCCGAGCGCGACGACCTCAAGGACAAGCTGCTGCGCACGCTCGCCGAGATGGAGAACCTGCGCCGCCGCACCGAGCGCGAGATCGCCGATGCCAAGGCCTATGCAGTGACCAGCTTCGCCCGCGACATGCTCGGCTCCTCCGACAATCTGCGCCGGGCGCTGGAAAGCCTGCCGGCCGATGCGGTGAAGACGGCCGATGCCGCCGTGAAGGCGCTGCATGAAGGTGTCGAGCTGACCGAGCGCGAATTGCTCAAGACGCTGGAGCGCCACGGCGTGCGCCGCATCGATCCGCTGGCTGAGAAATTCGACCCCAACCTGCACCAGGCGATATTCGAAGCGCCCGACGCCACGATCGCCAAGGGGCTGGTCTCGAAGGTCGTGCAGATCGGCTACAAGATCGGCGAGCGCGTGCTGCGCCCGGCGCTGGTTGGCGTCTCCGCCGGGGCGCCCAAGGCTCCGGAAGCGCCGGCCGGCGAATCGACCCAGCACTGACGCCGTGTTCGAGGTCGCCGGCGTCGCCATCTTCGCGCTAACCGGCGCCCTCGTCGCGGCCCGCAAGGGCATGGACCCGTTCGGCTTCATCCTGCTGGCGGTCGTGACCGGTGTCGGCGGCGGCACTTTGCGCGACGTCCTGCTCGGGCGCGGCATCTTCTGGGTGCGGGACCCCGGCGACGTCATCACCTGCACCATCGTCGCGCTCGGGTGCTGGCTGCTGGCCTATCTCCGGCCCGGCGTCCTCGAAGGCTGGGCCGGGCGCAAGCTCCTGATCTGGGCCGACGCCGCCGGCCTCTCGCTGTTCGCCGTCATCGGCACACTCAAGGGCCTCGACGCCGCCGTGCCCGTGCTCTCGGCCGTCGCGCTCGGCGCGATGACCGCGACCTTCGGCGGCATCCTGCGCGACATCCTCGCCGGCGACCGGCCGATGGTGCTGTGGAGCCGCGATTTCTATGTCACTGCCGCCACTGCAGGTGCCGCCATGACGGCCCTGCTCGTAGGTTCAGGCTTCTCCGGCTCGATCGTGATGCTTGGAGGCCTCACCGCCTGTTTCGGTCTGCGCGCAGGATCGTTGCTGTTCGGCTGGTCGTTCCCGAGCTTGCCCGGCAAATCGGCCGATTAAGGCTTCGGCTTCGTCACCCGCCGCATCGTCAGGTTGATCCGCCCGCCTTCCGGCAGCAGCGTGGACGAGCCCGTCAAGATGCGGTCGATGCCGTGATAGGCGAGCCGCGCCTCGCCGCCGAAGAGCAGCACATCGCCCGAAGCGAGCTTGAGCGAGGTCGTCTTGCCGCCGCGCGTCGTGCCGCCGATCCGAAAGAGCGCGGCATCGCCGAGCGAGACCGAGAGGACCGGCGCGTCGAAATCCTGCTCGTCGCGGTCCTGATGCAGGCCCATCTTGGCGCCGGCCGCATAGAAATTCACGAGGCAGGCTTCCGGCGGATGCGGATAGCCCGCCAGTTCCCGCCAGAGATCGAGAAGCGGCGCCGGCATCATCGGCCAGGGCTCGCCGGTCTCGGGATGTTCCGGCTGGTAGCGATAGCCGCGCTCGTCGGAGACCCAGCCGAGCGGGCCGCAATTGGTCATCCGGACCGAGAAGGGTGTGCCGCTCTTGGGCATGCGCGGCTGGAAGAACGGTGCCTTGCGCGCGACCGCGCGCAATTCCGCCACCAGCGCCGCCTGCTCCTCCGGCGCCAGCTTGCCCGGCCAGTGGACGACGCCCGGCGCGACGGTGACGCGGGTCATGGTCTAGGGTCTGCTTTCGTTATGGACATGATTTTGACGCAGGGCAATTTGATCGGCGGGCAGGAGCGTGGCCGCAGCAAACCGTCGGGTTTGCAAGGTCGCGCGACGCACCGGCCGATCAAAAGGCCCGCGCCCCTTCGGGGTCGGGCGAAAATGCCGGATAGCTGCGTCGGTCCCTTGCCCGATGCCGAGGGCATCGGGCGGCGGGCTCCTTCTTGTTCTCGGGCATTTTGGCCCGATCAAAACCATGTCCATAACGAAGGCAGACCCTAAAGCGCGTCGAGGCCGAGCACGTCGGCCATGGAATAGAGACGGGGCTCCCGCCCCCTGCCCCAGAGCGCGGCCTTGACCGCACCCTGCGCGAAGAGGCTGCGATCCTCGGCGACATGGGCGAGTTCGAGCCGCTCGCCGGCGCCTGCAAAGATCACCTTGTGATCGCCAACGACGGTGCCGCCGCGGAGCGCCGCGAAACCGATCGTGCCGGCCTGACGCGCGCCGGTGATGCCGTCTCGACCGGCAACGCGCTGCTCAGCGAGATCGATCGCGCGGCCCTCGGCAGCCGCCTCGCCGAGCAGCACGGCGGTGCCGGAAGGCGCGTCGACCTTCATGCGATGGTGCATCTCGACGATCTCGATGTCCCAGTCGGTGCCGAGCGTCGCCGCGACCTTGCGTACGAGCGCTGCCAGCAGATTGACGCCGAGGCTCATATTGCCGGAGCGGATGATGGGTGTGCGCCGCGCCAACTCGGCAAGCTCGGCCAGATGCTTGGGCTCAAGCCCGGTCGTGCCGACGACATGCAGGATGCCGGCCTTGGCCGCCAGCCTAGCGAAGGCGACCGTCGCGTCCGGCGCGGTGAAATCGAGCACGCCATCGGCCGAGGCGAAAGCTGCGACGGCATCGCTGGTCACCTTGATTCCGGAGGCCGGCAGGCCGGCCAGAATGCCCGCATCATCTCCGAGCGCGGCCGAGCCCGGGCGCTCGATGGCGGCCACGAGCTTGCAGCCTTCGGCCTGATCGATGGCGCGGATCAGCATCCGGCCCATCCGCCCGGCGGCACCGACGACGACGAGACGCATATCACTCATGGAAGGCGGGCTCCGGACCAACTCTGCGAAAGCAGATGCCTTCGCCAGTAGCGCAATAGACCCCGCTCCGCCAGCCGCCCACCCGAAAGCCCGCAAAAGCAAAACGGCCGGGTCGCCCCGGCCGTTTCGCATTCTCTCACGCTGTTGGGGCTCAGGCCGCCTGCTGGATGCCCGAGAGCTTCCAGGCGCCGCCGCGCTCGCGCAGGAAGGTCCAGTACTCGCTGACCTCCTGGGTCTGCGTCGCGCTGCCGTCGACGACCTTGCCGGACTTGCGATCATAGACCGCGTTGATCAGGCTGAAGCGCATCGCCACCGTGGCGTAATCGGCATCCCCTTCCTTCCAGGCCTGCGACAGGTCGCCCTGCAGCAGCTTGACGTCGGAGACGCGGTCGACAACGCCGCGGCCGGCATTGGCGCTGAGGTCCTCGTCGAAATAGCCGAACATCTCGGGCGTCGTCCGCTGGCGCAGGCCGGCCTCGTCCTCGTTCGAGTAAGCGGTGTTGATCTCGCCAAGCAGGCGCTCGAAGCTGTTGAAATCCTCACCCGAAAGCTCGATCGGCTGCGGCTGGACGGCGGCGGTGCCACCACCGAAACCACCCATGCGGGCAGCAGTCGTCTGCGGCTGCGGCGCGTCATAGCCCTGGCGGGCATAGGGCGCGCCCGCACCGGCGAGTTGCGGCTCGGAGCGGCGGCGGAAGAAGCGGATGGCGAGCATCACGATGCCGACGATCAGGCCTATCTGCAGCAGGAAGCCGAGCATGCCGGCCAGCGAGGCCAGGCCACCGAAGAAGCCCGAGCCCGAAAGCATTCCGAACAAGCCCGCGCCGAGCAGGCCGGCGCCAATGCCCATCATCATGTTGCGCGCGAAGGACGGACGCGCAGCCTGCGCAGCCGCCCCGGCGGCCGAGGGGCCAGCCATCGACGGTGAAGCCGGCGAGGACGGAGCGGAGCGCTGGAATGTCTGGGCGCCGCCCGGCGTCGTATTGGTCGACGGCGGCGCGCTGTTGGTGAACGACCCACGGCTGCCCGAGCTGCGGCCACCGCCCGGACGGGCTTCGGCAACGAGCGGCACGAGCAACAGGGCCCCGGTGATCAGGGCGACGGCACGTCCACGACGGGCGAGCGAAATCAGAGACATTGTTCCTCCCGGAGCCCTCCATGGGCCCACCGGCACACAATATGGAGAGAGCCGGCATCCCGCGCAAGGCCTCCTCCGGCTAACAGACTGAAATGCCTTACTATTTCAAACCAGTACATAATCATTCGTTGCGAACGGGCCTATATGTTAAGCTCCCGGCAGTCTCGCCATGCGAGGCGCAGGGAGAGAGCCATGACCGGATCCGGACCGAGGCCTCACCGACATCGCGTGCTGAGCTGCATGCTCGCATTCGCTGTCCTGTTCCTGTTCAGCGAAGCGGCGGCAGCCGGTGATCCCGCCATCGCACTCGACAAGCCGCGCCTCGCCCAGGCGCCGGAGCCGCTCTGCTTCTGCTGGAATGACGGTCGCAAGATTGCTGAGGGATCCAAGTCCTGCATCCGGACCACACAGGGGCGTCGGGTCGCGACCTGCGGACGGGTGGTCAACATGATGTCCTGGGACGTGTCGGAAGCGGCCTGCCCGGAAAGCTGAGCGCTCCGAGCCCAAAAGCTCCCAGCACAAACAAAAGCGCCGCCGGGGTTAGCCCCGGCGGCGCTGTTTTCATTGCTCTTGTGGTCCTAGCGACTTCGAGCCTGACCCGTTGTCAGAACGCTCCCAGAACGATCGCCATCATGAAAACGAAAGCCGCACCCATGATCAATCGGTCGAGACGTAGCGTGACACTCATCACACCCTCCTGTGTCATTGACCTGTCGTGGAGGCTAGCAGAACTGACGGAGGCCGCAAGGGGGCGGCATCGTGGCAGGGCCGGGACGCAGGGTAGATCACCCTTAATCAAGGGTTAACTCGTTGATTAGATTTGGGGATATTTCTGGCTGCGCGATTTCGCCGCGAGCACTGTCCAACGCTTCGCCACGGTTGCGCCATGATTAACCTCGGCCCTCGCGACGCTGATCTTATCGACATCGCCGAGATGGCTCCAGGCCACGAAAACCGCCTCGGTTAAGGCCGAAAACGGGGGATTAAGGCCCCGTTCACCACGGCACCAAAGTTAATGCGCCTGTGGCGGCCTGGACGCAGTCGGTTGAGAAACCGTTCACCAAGCGCTTCGCATTTGAATGGTCATGCGACGCGCACATCTCGCCTTCATCGCACTCGGCATCGCCGGCGCAGCCGGCCTGGCGGGCTGCGGCAAATTCCAGAAGCCCCAGCGCGCCGCCTGGCGCGACCAGGCGGAGGCCGCCTGCATGTCGTCCCGCCAGGTGCAGCTGTCCTCCTATGTCAGCCTGCGCGGCAAGCCGATCGACGGACCGGGCACCTGCGGCATGCAGCAGCCCCTGAAGGTCACGGCCCTGCAGAACGGCAGCGTCAGCCTGACAAGCCCTGCCCTGCTGGCCTGCCCGGTCGTGGCGACCACCGACCAGTGGTTCGCGGAGGTCGTGCAGCCCGCGGCGATGAACATCCTCGGCGCGCAGGTGATCGAGATCCGGTCCGGCTCCTATTCCTGCCGCGCCATGAACAACGGCACGGCGACGACCCGCACCTCCGAGCATGCCTATGGCAATGCCGTCGACGTGTTCTCCTTCCGGCTGAACGACAACCGCGTCGTCACGGTCAAGGAGGGCTGGCGCGGCTCGCCCGAGGAGCAGAACTTCCTGCGCGAGATCTTCGTCGGCGCCTGCACCTATTTCGGCACGGTGCTCGGCCCGGGCGCCGACCCGATGCATTACGACCATCTCCATATCGACCTCGCCCGGCATTCCAAGGGCCGGCATATCTGCAAGCCGATCATCAAATACACCCCGAACTACAACCTGCCGCCGCCGGACCCGGCACGCCCCTACATCTCCGCGCAGGGCGTTCCCGCGCCTCAATCCCAGCGCGGCAACAGCCAGACCGCCACCGCCTATGCCGGCGAGCCGATGCTGCGCCAGCCGAGCGGCGGCCTGCGCCCGCCCGGCGCCGTGCAGGGCGGCTACCCGGTCGCGAACAACGGACGCGGCCAGGACAACAGCCTCGACGCGCAGCAGCGCTTCCTGCAGCAATACGACGCGCGCCAGCAGCAGGGGCATTACCAGCCGCAGCCCTTACCGAGCGAGCGGCGCGGGCCGCTCACCTTGCCCGGCGCCGTCGAGCCCTCGGAGGAAGAAACCGCCTTCGGCGATGGCGGCAGCTCCGGCTTCGTCGACCAGCAGGGTTCGGAGGAGGCATTGCCGATCAGCCCCGATCGCGACCCCTTCGCCTATAGCTCCGGGCGCGTGCCGCCGCGGCGCTAGATCGCTTCGCTCAGCGAGAAACGAGCACCTGCCGGCATTCCGGCGGCAGGGCATCGAGCGACATCGGCGGCTTCGGCTTGGGTTTCGGTCCGGGCCTGGGCTTCGGCGGATTAAAGATGGCGTTGTGCTGGCGCTCGACCCAGCCGCTGAGTTCCGCCCCGCAGCCATCGCCGAAATTCGGCGGCTCCTGGCCCTGGCAGCTCGCCATGCCGGCCGGACAGGCCAGGCGGATATGGAAATGATAGTTGTGGCCCCAAATCGGCCGCACCTTGTCCAGCCAGCCCTTGTCGGCGCCGGCCTCGCGGCAGAGCGCGACCTTGATTGCAGGGTTGACGAAGATGCGCTCGACCTTCGGCTCGGCCGCCACAGTGCGGATCAGTCTCGTATGGGCCGGGGTCCAGTTGCGCGGATCGACATCGCGCCAGTCCGAGCGCGCCATGTTGACCGCCGACATGTTCTCGCGCTGCTCGCGGTCTAGCCGGCCGCGCGGCATCGGCGTCAGCCAGACATCGGCGTCGAGCCCGATCTGATGCGAGGCATGGCCGGTCAGCATCGGCCCGCCGCGCGGCTGCGACATGTCGCCGACAAGCAGGCCCGGCCAACCGGTGATGCGCGGCACGTCGCGGGCGAGCTTCTCCAGATAGTCGATCAGGGCGGGATGGCCCCAGTTGCGGTTGCGGTTGAGCCGCATGACCTGCCAGCTCGGCCCGTCGACAGGCAGGGCCTCGGCCCCGGCGAGGCAACCGCGCGCATAGGAGCCAATGGCGCGGGCCTGCATGCTGGCCGGCTCGGTCTTCTGGCCGAAGAGCGACCGGGCGGCATCGGGCCAGGCCGCGATGTTGGCGCTGCGGGTCTTCGCTTCCTGGTCGGCGGTCGACTGGGCGAGAGCCACTGACGGCAGGAGGGCGAGCGCGGCGAGAGAGCCTGCGATTCGGACGATGGTGCGCATGGCGGGAGAATCACCGCCCGCCCCACCGGCGGTCAAGCGCGATGGCTGGACAAGCGGCGCGGCGAATTGCAGCCTTGCACGACAGGCGACGCAGCGCGCCGCTCAGGGAGGACTATCGATGACCGTCATGATCGACCGCCGCGCGCTTCTCGCCGGCACCAGCGCCCTGCTCGCCGCCCCCTCCGCCAGCTTCGCCCAGCAGCCCTGGCCGCAAGGGCGGGTCGTCAAGCTCGTGGTGCCGTTTACGCCCGGCGGCGCGACCGACGTGCTTGGCCGCCTCATCGCGGACAAGCTCGCCCAGACATGGGGCACGGGCGTCATCGTCGAGAACCGGCCCGGCGCCGGCAGCAATATCGGGACGGAGGCCGTCGCCAGGGCCGAGCCCAATGGCGATACGCTGCTGATCGTCTCGGTCGGGCTCGCGACGAACCAGTATCTCTACGCCAAGGTCAATTACGATCCGATCAAGGATTTCGCGCCGATCACCATGGTCGCGCTGGTGCCCAATCTGCTGGTGGTCCGCAACGATCTGCCGGTGAAGGATGTCGCCGAGCTCATCGCCTATGCCAAGGCCAATCCGGGCAAGCTCACCTATGCCTCGTCGGGCGTCGGCACCTCGCTGCATCTCTCCGGCGAGCTGTTCCAGAAACTGACGGGCACGAAGATGGTCCATGTCCCCTATCGCGGCTCCGCCCAGGCGATTCAGGACCTGATGGGCGGGCGCGTCGACCTGATCTTCGACAACATCACCTCGGCGCTGCCGCAGGCGAAGGCCGGCGCGATCCGCGGGCTCGGCGTGACAACGGCCAAGCGCGCACCGACAGCGCCGGAATTCCCGCCGATCGCGGAAACCGTGCCGGGCTTCGACGTCTCCTCATGGTTCGCCCTGTTCGCGCCGGCCAAGACACCGCCCGCGATCATCGCCAAGATCCAGGCCGATACCAAGGCCGGCGTCGCCGATCCCACGCTCCGGGCGAAGATGGACGCGCTGGCGGCCGAGCCCGGCGGCTGGACGCAGGAGGAGCTCGCCGCGTTCCTGCGTTCCGAGCTGAAGAAATGGGGCGACCTGATCAAGGAAGCCGGCATCAAGGCCGATTGACGGCGACGCTATAGCATCGGACCGAAAAGTGGATTCCACTTTTCGGTCAAATCCGATGCGATAACGCATCGATAGATCATCGTATCACGCCCTATCGGTCGCGCGATGATCTAAGGGAACCGCGGGTTCCTAGCCGGCGTTTCCCGCTGGACCGCGCCCGAAACGGGGTGCCTCCAAACGGGAGTTCGCCATGTCCACAGTGCTCATCATCGTGCTGCTGATCCTGCTTCTCGGCGGCGGCGGCTATTACGGCCATCGCAGCTATGGAACGGCAGGGCTCGGCGGTGTGCTGGGCCTCGTGATCGTGATCGTTCTGATCCTGTGGCTGCTCGGCGCCATTGGCGGTGCACGCATCGCCTGAGCTTGACGGGCGAACCGCCAGTCAGGCTGCACGAAAGACCTGGCGATCGGGACGTTGAGATTTCCCACGGCCCGGTCGCCCCAGGCTTCAGGAACGATTCTCCCAGACGGCGACCGCAGCCGCCAGATCTTCCAGTGCGACGCCGACCGACTTGAACAGCGTGATCCCGCCGCCCTCGACAGGCCCGGCGATCCGACCATGGCAAAGATCAGCCAGCGTGCCAGCCACCTTGTCGGCGCTATAGCTGCCTTCGGCGATCGCGACGGCGACATCGCCACCTTCGTCGATCGCCTTGCTGGAATCGACGATGACGCGGGCGCGGTGCAGGGCGTCGGCATCCGCCTCGCGCATCTGCATGGTGAAGCCGCCGATCAGGTCGAGATGGGCCTCGCGCTTCAGCCAGTGGCCGTGGATCAAGGGCTCGGTCGCGTTGGTCGCGCAGGAGATGATGTCGGCGGTGCGGGCCTCGCCTTCGAGATCGGTGGTGGCGCGGGCCTCGATGCCGTCCTTCGCCAGTTCGGCAACGGTCGCCTCCGCCGCTTCGGGACGCCTAGCCCAGACCGCGATCTCCGTCAGCGGGCGGACAGAGCGATGCGCCTTGATGATGAAGGGCGCGAGCGCGCCGGCCCCGACCATCAGCATGCGGCTGGCTTCGGGGTTCGACATATAGCGCGAGGCCAGCGCGGACGCCGCCGCCGTGCGCCAGGTCGTCAGCCGGTTGCCGTCCATCACCGCAAGCGGCTTGCCGGTGGCGCCGTCCATCAGCAGATAAGCGCCCATGACGCCCGGCAGATTGCGCTTGCCGTTGCCGAAGAAGACCGAGACGATCTTGGTGCCGATATAGGGATTGGCGACGTCCGGCCCGCTCCAGGCCGGCATGGTCAGCAGGATGGCATCAGTCTCGTCCGGTCGCTGGATCGCGTATTGACCGCGCTTGGGGGCGATCACTTCGCTGCGGAAGGCGTCGTCGAGAATGTCGATCAGGCCGGGATAGCTCAGGGCCGCGTCGATCTCGGCCACATCGAAAAGTCGCATCAATTCCGTCCGTTGGTCAGTGCCGGCAGCGCCGAGTCCGGCACGGCGGAGCGCAGCGCCTGGGTTTCGGAGCGCAGCGCCTCGGCCTCGCGGCGGCTGCGGCGTGCCGCCTTGCGGTGCTTGCCCTGCGCGATCCAGGAGGCCAGGCCGCCGACGAGGACGCCGACGGCGATGGCCGCCAGCACCACTACGAAGAGCGGCACTTCGTAGGACAGCACCGGCAGGTCGCGGCTGAAGGGATCGAGCGAAACGCGCACCACCCCGCGATTGGCGACTGAGAACAGCACGATCACCAGCGCGACGGGAACCAGCACCAGTGCCTTGAAAAAGGCCTTCATCGGGTTTGTGCCCTTTGCATATGCGAGCCCTCATCCTGAGGAGCAAGCCGGAGGCTTGTGTCTCGAGGGGATGCTCCAGATGCCACCGGAACCTCCTGGACCATCCCTCAAGACACCGCTTCGCGGCTCCTTAGGATGAGGGCTGGAGATGAACCCAGCCCCGAAAATCGCTCCGGCTCAATCCTTGCCGTTGAGGCGCAGCCGCAGCTCCTTGCCCGTCTTGAAGACGGGGACGAACTTCTCCTCGACCTCCACCGCATCGCCGGTGCGGGGGTTGCGGCCGATGCGAGCCGAGCGGCCCTTGCGCGAAAAGGCGCCGAAGCCGCGCAGTTCCACCCGGTCGCCCCGCGCCAGAGCTTTCACGACCTCGTCCAGGATGGCCGAGACGATGTTCTCGATGTCGCGCTGGTAGAGGTGGGTGTTGCGGTCGGCGATCCGCTGAACGAGTTCGGATTTAATCATCGCTGGAGTATAACCATTTGTATCAACATCACTTTTCAGCGGCAGGCTGCCAGAGCGCCAAGGGCGCGTCAAGCCGTAAGCCGACCGGCTGGTCGGCCGCCCGCGCGATCGTCGCCGCGAGCGCATCGAGGCCGGCGCCACGCGCCATCGCCTCGGCGAGACTCCACAGGCCATAGGACGAGGATTCGCTGCGCCGACGCCAGTCGCGGACCTTCAGATCCTTCGCGACGCTCTTCTCGCGCTCCATCCACGCAATGGCGTCCTGCTCGCTGCCGATCTGGTCGACGAGCTTCAGGCCCAGTGCCTGGCGGCCGGAGTAAACCCGGCCGTCCGAGGCGGTTGCCACCTCGCCCTCGGCGAGATGGCGGCGGTCGCGCACCATGTCCTTGAACCAGGTGTAGTTGTCATTGACGACGCGCTGCAGGGCCTCGCGCGCTTCCGGCGAGGTCGGCTCGAAGCCGCTCGGCGCGGCCTTGAGCGGACTCGACTTGATCGACTCGACCTTGACGCCGACGGTGTCGAGCAACTGCGAGACGTTCGGGAACTGGAAAAGCACGCCGATCGAGCCGACCAGCGAGGTCTGGCGGGCGACGATGCGATCAGCGCCCATCGCGGCGATATAGCCGCCGGAAGCCGCGACGCCGTCGACGACCGCGACCATCGGCTTCTTCGCCGCGAGCTGGCGCAGGGCGATATGCAACGCCTCGGAACCGGAGGTCGTGCCGCCGGGACTGTCGACGCGAAGCACGACGGCCGAGACCGCCTTGCTGTCCTCGACCGACTTGATCAGGTCGAGCGTACGGCGATCGCCGGAGATGAAGCCGGAAACGGTGATCCGGGCGATATGGGCGCTCGACAGGCCGACCGGGCCGTCACCTCTCCAGGCGAGGCCGCCGATCACCGCCGCGGCGAGCACGCCGAGCACGGCGAGGACGCGCCAGAGCGTCAGCTTGCGGCGCAGGCTGCGACGGTCTGCGAGCAGATCGGCATCGGATGACATCGGGAGGCTCCTGGGGCTGGGTCCGTGATGTAGACCCGCCGCGCCGCACGGGCAAGGCGCGAGGCGCCGCCTCAGGCCGCGACCGAGGCGCGCGCCCGATCCAGCGCGAGCAGCGCAAGTCCGCTCGCCACCGAACGGAAGGCATCGCCGATATGGACCTTGCCGGCACCGAAGCGGCGGTCGAACAGGCTGCGCACGGCCGGGACATAGGAGGTGCCGCCGGTCATGAAGACCGCCTCGATCCGGTCGCCACCGAGCCCGGCCTCAGCCAGCGCACGGTCGAGCGCACTCTCGATCGCGCCGACGTCGTCGGCGATCCAGCGCTCGAAATCGGCGCGGCGGATCGGCTTCTCGATGGTGACGCCCATCTGGTTGAAGCTCAGCGTCGTCGCTTCGCTGTCGGACAGCGCGACCTTGGTGGCGGAGACGGCGCGGTAGAGTTCATAGCCGAGATCGTATTCGATCACCGTCAGCAGGTCCTCGAGCTTGCCGGGCTCGACCGCCTCGCGGATCAGAGCGTTCAGCTCGGCCATGGTCTCGCGGCTCTTCATCAGCGAGAGCTTGTGCCACTGCGCAAAGGCGGCGTGATAATGGGCGGGCACCGGCAGAAGCTTGCCGAAGGAGCGGTAATCCGTGCCCTTGCCAAGCGCAGGCGAGACCGCATGCTCGATGATGCGGTAGTCGAAGGTGTCGCCGGCGACGCCGACACCGGCATGGGAGAGCGGGATCGCTTCCAGGCCGCCGCGCTTGCCGGGCTCGAAGCGCATCACCGAGAAGTCGCTGGTGCCGCCGCCGAAATCCGCGACCAGCATGGTCTGCGGCGTCTTGAGATCGCGGGCGTACCAATAGGCGGCGCCCAGCGGCTCATAAGCGAAATCGACTTGGTTCATGCCGGCCTTGCCATAGGAGCCCTTCAGGCGGCCGACCGCCAGTTCCTCGTCCGGACGCTCGCCAGCGAAGACGACCGGGCGGCCGGAGACCAGCGGCAGCGTGTCATGGCCGGAGAGGCCGGTCGTGAGATCGGACAAGAAAACGCCGATCAGGTCCTCCAGCCGGAAGAGCTTGCCGAAGAGCCGGGTCTCCTGGAAGGCGCGGCTGGAGAGATGGGTCTTGAGCGATTGCAGGAAGCGATGCTCGGTCGTCATACCTAAGGCCATGTCGAGCGCATCGGGGCCGCTGACATGGGTGATGCGGGTCTCGGGCGGCCGCCCCTCGCGCCAGAACATCAGCGCCGAGCGATAGGCGTCGACCGCGCCCTGCTTCGTCGAGAAGGAGCGCGTCATGACCGATCCGTCCGGCCCCGCCAGCGCGACGACGCTGTTGGTGGTGCCGAAGTCGATGCCGATGGCGGCCGGGTTCATGGCGAGATCCTCTTGCGGGATGGACGAGCCCTCACCCGAAGCGCAGCGCTGCGCCTCGGGTGAGGGCTGGGTAAAATCAGCCGAAACAAAAGCCCGCGCGGATCGCTCCGCGCGGGCTGTCTTGGATGTCCGGCTGCTTACGCAGCCGAAACCTCACTTCTTGTCGGTGGTCGTGGCCTTCTTGAGGGCCGCGCCCAGGATGTCGCCGAGCGAGGCACCGGAATCGGCGGAGCCGTACTGGGCCATCGCCTCCTTCTCCTCGGCCATCTCGAGAGCCTTGATCGAGACCTGGATCTTGCGGGCCTTCTTGTCGAAGAGCACGACGCGGGCGTCGATGCGCTCGCCGGCCGCGAAGCGCTCGGGGCGCTGCTCGGAGCGATCGCGAGCCAGCTCGGCGCGCTTGATGAAGGTCATCATGTCGGTGTCGGCGATCTTCACGTCGAGACCCGACTCCTTCACCTCGACCACCTCACAGGTGACGATCTGACCCTTCTTGAACTCGCCGGCATCCACGAAGGGATCGCCGCCGAGCTGCTTCAGGCCGAGCGAGATACGCTCCTTCTCGACGTCCACATCGAGAACGATCGCCTGCAGGACGTCGCCCTTCTTGTATTCCTCGATGACCTGCTCGCCCGGACGGTTCCAGTCGAGATCCGAGAGATGGATCATGCCGTCGATATCGCCTTCGAGGCCCAGGAACAGGCCGAACTCGGTCTTGTTCTTGACCTCGCCTTCGACCGTCGAGCCCGACGGGTGCTGCTCCGCGAAGAGCTCCCACGGGTTGCGCAAGGTCTGCTTGAGGCCGAGCGAGATGCGGCGCTTGACCGGATCGACCTCGAGGATCGCGACGTCGACTTCCTGCGAAGTCGAGACGATCTTGCCGGGGTGGACGTTCTTCTTGGTCCAGGACATTTCGGAGACGTGGATCAGGCCTTCGATGCCCGGCTCCACTTCGACGAACGCGCCGTAGTCCGTGATGTTGGTCACGCGGCCCTTGAGGCGGGTGCCGACCGGGTAACGCTCGGCGATGCCATCCCACGGATCGGCCAGCAGCTGCTTGATGCCGAGCGAGATGCGGTGCGTGTCCTGGTTGATCTTGATGATCTTGACCTTGACCGTCTGGCCGATGGTCACGACCTCGGACGGATGGTTCACGCGGCGCCACGCCATGTCGGTGACGTGCAGCAGGCCGTCGATGCCGCCGAGGTCAACGAACGCACCGTATTCGGTGATGTTCTTGACGACGCCGTCGATGACCTGGCCCTCTTCGAGCGAGGCGACCAGCTCGGAACGAGCCTCGGCGCGGGTCTCTTCGAGAACGGTGCGGCGCGACACGACGATGTTGCCGCGGCGGCGATCCATCTTGAGGATCTCGAAGGGCTGCGGCTGGCCCATCAGCGGGCCGACGTCGCGGATCGGGCGGATGTCGACCTGCGAGCGCGGCAGGAAGGCCACGGCGCCGTCGAGATCGACGGTGTAGCCGCCCTTGACGGTGTTGAAGATCATGCCGGTGACCTTCTCGCGGGCCTCGAAGGCCTTCTCGAGCTTGACCCAGCTCTCTTCGCGGCGAGCCTTGTCGCGCGAGATGACGGCTTCGCCGAGCGCGTTCTCGATCCGGTCCAGATAGACCTCGACCTCGTCGCCGACGTTCAGTTCCTGCTCACGGCCGGGGCCGGTGAATTCCTTGAGCGCGACGCGACCTTCGGTCTTCAGACCGACGTCGATGATCGCCATATCCTTCTCGATGGCGACGACCTTGCCCTTGATGACGGAGCCTTCGAGGGCCTCGTTCCGGGTGAAGGACTCTTCGAGCAGGGCGGCGAAATCCTCGCGACCCGCGCTGTAGCTTTCAACTGCAGACATGTAATCTCCTGGGAGCCGGCCGCGTATCCCGCGGATGTCCGGCATGGGCGCCGTGGTTGGTGCTGCGATCCGGATCGCGGCCGTCGGCACCTCCTCTCGGAGGTTTCCGCCTCCCCGTCAGACGGGGCCGGCGGAGGCGCCAGACCAGCGGCTCGATCCGTATCCGCCAGGCCCGGCTCAAACACGAAACGGGAGCAGGTCTTGAAGACCGCCCCCGGCGCATGATCGATCACGGCCCTTCGGACAGAGGCGATGTAATGCAAGCGGGGCGCCGGAGCAAGGCCGAAGCCCTGTCGGAAGCGCCGATATGGCCATCTTCATGCAGTATCCCCTATTCGAGGGAGCCTGAGCCGCCTGACATCGCGTAGCTTCCCCGGCCTTGCGCTTCGTGCGAGGCTGCGGGCGGATTTCGTCTGCGATTTGGGAGGGGTGCCATGGGCTGGGCCATTCTGGGGCTGATCGTCGTCCTCATCGTCTATCTGATCATGACCTATAACGGCCTCGTCGCGATGCGGCAGCGCACCAACCAGGCCTTCGCCGATATCGACGTGCAGCTGAAGCAGCGCCACGACCTGATCCCCAACCTCGTCGAGACGGTGAAGGGTTATGCGACCCACGAGAAATCGACGCTCGACGCGGTGATCGCGGCCCGCAATGCGGCTCAGGGCGCCAACACCGTCCATGACAAGGCCGCCGCAGAGCAGCAGCTTTCCGGTGCCGTCGGCCGGCTACTGGCGCTGGGCGAGGCCTATCCCGACCTCAAGGCCAGTGCCAATTTCCAGCAACTCCAGGTCGACCTCGGCAATGTCGAGGACAAGCTCGCAGCGGCGCGACGCTTCTTCAACAATGCGGTCGGCGAGTTCAATGCCGCGATCCAGGCGTTTCCGGCCGTGCTGTTCGCGCCGCAGATGGGCTTCACCCAGCGCGAATTCTTCGATGTCGGCCCGGAGACCCGCGCCCAGATCGAAGTCGCGCCCAGCGTGAAGTTCTGACGGCGCGTCCTTCGAGGCAGCGGGAGAGGCTGCGATGGCCCAGGCTTTCGGGCTCTATACCCACCAGCGCAACAACCGGATCAGGTCCAACCTCCTGATCGCCGGGCTTTTCCTGCTGGTCTATCTCACCGCCTGGGGGTTGCTTCTCGTCGCCTTCGGCTATGGCGGGGTGCCGCGCGGCCGTACCGCCTTCGGCGAGGCCGCGCGCGTATTCCGCTCGTGGTTTCCCTTCATCACCGCGGCGGCGATGCTCTGGGTCTTCATAGGCTTCCGCATGAATGTCGCGATGATCAACGCGGTGACGGGATCGAAGGGGCTGGGGCGCGAGGACAATCCCAAGCTCTACCGGATGCTGGAGAACCTCTGCATCTCGCGCGGCTTGCCGATGCCGAAGCTCGCCATCGTCGAGAGCGACGCGCTCAACGCCTTCGCCAGCGGGGTCAACGACAGCCAGTTCACTGTCAGCGTCACCAGCGGGCTTTTGGCCCAGCTCAACGATGCCGAGGTCGAGGCCGTGCTGGCGCATGAACTGACCCATATCCGCAATGGCGACGTCCGGCTGATGGTGATCGCCGTGGTGATCGCAGGCATTGTCTCCTTCGTCGGCGAGATCGTGTTTCGCGGCTTCGGCCGCAGCCGGATCAGGGTTTCCTCGGACGATGCCAAAAAGGGCAACGGGTTCGCTATCGTCGTCGGCATCGCGGTGATCGCGATCTCGTGGTTCCTGGCGGTGCTGATCCGGCTCTCGCTGTCGCGCTCGCGCGAATATCTCGCCGATGCCGGCGCGGTCGAACTGACCAAGAATCCGGATGCGATGATCTCGGCCCTGCTCAAGATCTCCGGCCGGGCCGATATCGAGGGCGTTCCGTCGGGCGTGATGGACATGTGCTTCGAGAACGACCCGGACGATTTCGCCGACCTGTTCTCGACCCATCCCTCCGTCACCAAGCGGGTACAGGCGCTAATCGAGACCGCCGGCGGGCGGATGCCGGCGATGCCGCCACATCCCCCGAAGATCGGCGAGCGGCCGGACCTGCCGACCATGGTCGAAGCCTCCGCCCAACACGACATCGGCACAGGTCGCGGCCCTTGGCAGAGGCCACCGGCAAGGTAGCCGATCTGCGGCGCGCGATCATGGACGCTGCGGCGCCGTAAGCCTATCTTACCCAAGGTAAGAGGGAGAACGACCATGAAATCATTGTTGGCGATCGCGCTCGGCCTTTCCGCCCTGATGATGGGGTATCAGACTGCCGGCGCGCAGGAAGGATGCCGGGCTGTGCAAAGCTCGTGTTCGCAGATGAACGCCTCCTGCGAACAGAAATGCCAGGGGGGCAACAATCCCAGCGCCTGCGTCGCGCGCCTCTGCTCGGTCCCCTTTACCGGATGCAAGGTCAACGGCGTCTGGAAATCGGTCGCCAGCCCGACTTGCCTCAAGACGAACAACCGGAGCTGACGCGGGCGGACGGCAGCGATCACGCGATGAGCTTCGCCGGATCGATCTCGAAAACCACAGGATAGAAGGTGTTCCAGCGGTTCCAGCGCTGCGTGCCGGCTTCGCTGACGGCCCAGAGCCTGCCATCGGAGGCGAGACCGAGATCCTCGATGCCGCCGGGCACGGGATAACGCGCGAGCACGACGCCCGTCGCGGGGTCGAGTTGCGACAGGAAGGCCGGCCGGTTGCCGGAGCTCTGCGAGATCCAGACCTTGCCCGTTCTGTCGAAGGCCGCCCCCTGCGCGAAAAGCGGCAGCGGCAGGATGGCCCGGCTATCGCCCAGGCCGATCAGCGCCTCGCCGCCAGCCAGGATGCGATCGACGGGGACCGCGTGCAGGTTCGGCCTGCCCTCGCGACGATAGGGACCAAACCAGAGCACATCCTCAGAGGCGGCCAGGAAAGATGGTCCCATCTGCTTGTCGACGCGCACCTCCTTCAACGGCGCGCATTCGCCGGTGCGGCAGGATTCCTTGAAATCCAGCGCCAGGAGCCGTCCGGAATTGGCGACGAACAGCGTGTCGCGGATCGTGGCGAGGCCGCCGGGATGGCCATAGGTCGCAGGCAACGCGAAGCTGCCAAGCAGGCGGCCGTCCCGGCGCGCAAGCCGGAACACCCGTGCCGGACCGGTATCCTGGTCGCGCTCGGTGCTGCGATAACAGGCGATCAGGATCTCGTCGCCGAAAACCGTCAGGCCTTGCGGGACATAGCCCTCGTTGAGGCCGGGCGACCAGTAGCGACGACCGATCGCTGCAGCATTGGGCACCGCCGTCAGCTCGCGCGCATCATAGGAAGGCGCATCACCGGGCAAGGTCGAGCGCGCCCGCGCTGCAGACACGAAGCACAGGCCGGCGCCCGCCATCAGCATGCGACGCCGGTTCAGGATCACGATGTCAACGCCCGTCCTGCGCCCATTCAAGCGCTTCCTCGAGACGATCGTCGCCCCAGAACAGCTCTCCGTCGCCCGCCACGAAGAACGGCGCGCCGAAGATGCCGATCGACTTGGCGTATTCGATCTCAGCCCGCAGCCGGCCCTTGACCTCCTCGCTGCGCGAAAGCGGCATTGCGACGTTCGGCTCGCTGCCAGCCTCCTTCAGCGCCGCTGCCAGCACCGCCTCCTCGGAGATGTTCTTTCCTTCGGAGAACTGCGCCCGGAACAAGGCCCGCGAGAAAGCCGGCGTCCAGCCGCCGTCGCGACCGGCCAGAGCCAGACGAGTCGCGGCCAAGGAATTCTGGGGAAAGTTCTCCGGCTTGACGAAGCTCAGCCCCTGCCGCCGGGCGCGGCGCGCCGTGTCGCGCCACATATAGCGGCCCTTGCTGGGATAGAGCGCGAAGGGCGAGGTGTTCCAGCCCTGCGCTGCGAAGATCGGCCCGAGCAGAAAGGGGCGCCAACGCAACTCGACGCCGGCCTTTTCCGCCATATCTTCGATTCTGAGGGCACTCAGGCAGGAATAGGGCGACGCGAACTCATACCAGAAGTCCAAAACGGGACGATTCGGCATTCAGCCTCCGAACAGGTCGTCATGTCGTGTCGCGCCCGATCGAGCCTGCGCTCTTCGTGACGCGACCGCAAGCGCCGGCAACTGGCGCCTGTGGAATGGAGGGACGACGCGCTCGCCGGCGCCGATCCATCAATGGACGACGCGGGATCGATCAGAAGGTTCCGATTGCTTCGCCCCGAGTGCTGCGATAGTGCGCCATTGCGTCCGAAACGCGGCCCATGGGGGCTGTTGACGCATCTTCGCGTTTCTCCGAACCGCGGAGATGCTCTAGGTCGTTGTTTTGTCGCATTTTCTTCATGCGAACCGGCATCCACTTCGCTTGAAAATGCTCTAGCAGGAAATGAACCGATGGCTGACAGCAGCGTGAAAAAGGTCGTCCTCGCCTATTCCGGCGGTCTCGACACCTCGATCATCCTCAAATGGCTGCAGACCACCTATCGATGCGAGGTCGTGACCTTCACCGCCGATCTCGGCCAGGGCGAGGAGCTCGGCCCGGCGCGCGACAAGGCGCTGCTGCTCGGCATCAAGCCGGAGAACATCTATATCGAGGACCTGCGCGAGGAATTCGTGCGCGACTACGTCTTCCCGATGTTCCGCGCCAACGCCGCCTATGAAGGCGTCTACCTGCTCGGCACCTCGATCGCCCGCCCGCTGATCGCCAAGAAGCTGATCGAGATCGCCGAGAAGACCGGCGCCGACGCCGTCTCCCACGGCGCGACCGGCAAGGGCAACGACCAGGTCCGCTTCGAGCTGACCGCCTATGCGCTGAAGCCCGACGTCGTCGTGATCGCGCCCTGGCGCGAATGGGACCTGCGCTCGCGCGAGCAGCTCATCGCTTTCGCCGAGCAGCACCAGATCCCGATCGCCAAGAACAAGCGCGGCGAGGCTCCGTTCTCGGTCGACGCCAACCTGCTGCACGCCTCGTCGGAAGGCCGCGTGCTGGAGGATCCGGCGGTCGAGGTGCCCGATTACGTCTATTCGCGCACGATCTCGCCGGAAGACGCGCCGGACAAGCCGACCATCGTCACGGTTTCGTTCGAGAAGGGCGACGCGGTCGCGATCGACGGCGAGAAGCTCTCGCCTGCGACGCTGCTCGCCAAGCTCAACGATCTCGGCCGCGACAACGGCATCGGCCGGCTCGACCTCGTCGAGAACCGCTTCGTCGGCATGAAGTCGCGCGGCATGTACGAGACGCCCGGCGGCACGATCCTGCATGCGGCGCATCGCGCCATCGAGTCGATCACGCTCGACCGCGGCGCGGCGCATCTCAAGGACCAGATCATGCCGCAATATGCCGAGCTGATCTATAACGGCTTCTGGTTCTCGCCGGAGCGCGAGATGCTGCAGGCCCTGATCGACAAGAGCCAGGAATTCGTCACCGGCGACGTGCGCCTCAAGCTCTACAAGGGCGGCGTCCATGTCATCGGCCGTTCCAGCGACTACTCGCTCTACGACCAGGACCTCGTCACCTTCGAGGAAGGCGCTGTCGCTTACGACCACCGTGACGCGGCCGGCTTCATCAAGCTCAACGCGCTGCGTCTGCGCACGCTCGGCCAGCGCAAGAAGAAGCTGGGGCTGTGAACACCCGCTCTTGAAGGGTGTCATCCCGTGCGCGCTGCGGCATGCAATGCCGCTGCGCAGACACTGGACCGCGTGACGACAAAAGCTCCGATCACCCGGCGAGGTCAGACCACGCCGGGTTTTCCTTTTCTATGAGCGCCACCTTCCGGGCGCGGCGCCACGTCTTCAGAACCTTCTCGCGTTCGATCGCCTGGTTCGGGTCATCGAAGATCTCGACATAGCCTAGCGGGTCGATGTTGTACTTGGCCGCGTGTCCTTTGATCGTGCGGGACTTGTGCTCGGCAACCCGGCGCTCGAGATCGCTGGTGACGCCGATATAAAGCGCCCCGTCCTTGCGCGTCGCGGGGATGTAGACGGCATAGATGCGGGCGGTCATGTCGGCCTCGCGGTGGGGCGAGACGGCACCTTATCCTGCACACGGTCCCGTGGCTGCGCAGCGGCACTGCGTGCCGCAGCGCGCACGGGAAGACACGCTTCATCAATCGTCGATTCAGGGACCGCCGCAAGCTGCTTCATGAACCCGCGCCGCGTTCGCGCGTTCAGCACTCACCGATCAACCTGAGTGCTCCTCGCATGCTTCGCTTCCTCGCCCCTGCCCTGATCTCCGCCGCCCTCTACGCGCCCGTCGCGGCATTCGCCCAGGAAGTCCCGCCCAAGAGCGAGAAGCCGGCGACGCCGGAAGTCGCGACCTGCAAGGCGGCCGCGCTGCAGACGCTCCACGCCAAGGAGCCGGAGATCAAGGACATCTATATCGACGAGGATGGCGCGACCGTCGCGGTGTCGGAAGCGAAGATTGAGGACATTCCCGTCACGCGGATCGTGATGAGCGAGGCCTATCTGCGGACCGACCGATCGGACAAGCCGCGCCGCTTCCTCTGCCTGCTCGGCGAGAAGAACAAGGTGCTGCTGACCTTCTTCACCGCACGCTGAGGCATAGCCGGCGAGCCAAGCGAAAGGGCGGCCCTGCGGCCCTATTCCAGCTGTGCTGCCCGCTCTCGAATGGAAAGCGTCTTTCAGTTCCCGTCCACGACCCGGGTCGCGGGCCTGTCATGGCCATCCGCCAGCTCTTCGTGCCAGCGGCCGTTCTGGTCCTGATAGACGATCCCGTCGGTGTTTCCGGCCACCGTCTGGCGCGCGGCGGCGCGGGTCGCCGCTTTCAGCGCTGCGTCATGCGTCGGAAAGGTTTCCGACAAGGCTCCGCCTGCCCTGTAGGCCCAGCCACCATCGTGCTCGACCACCTCGTACTTGACCATGACCATCGCGCACCCTCCTTTCAATCAAAGGAAAACCGCGCTCCAGCCTGCGGGTTCCGGCTAGTCGCCGTTGCCGCTATCGGCCGCGCGCAGCGAATCCAGTGCCGGCATCGAGGTGATGTGATAGCCGGCATCGACATGATGGACGTCGCCGGTGACACCTCCGGAGAGATCCGAGAGGTAATAGAGCGCCGAGCCGCCGATCTCTTCAAGCGAAACCGACTTGCGCAGCGGCGAATTGGCACGCTGCCAGGACAGCATGGCGCGCGCATCGGAGATTCCGGCGCCGGCCAGCGTCCGCACCGGCCCGGGCGAGAGCGCGTTGACGCGGATGCCGCGCGGGCCGTAATCGCCGGCGAGATAGCGCACGCTCGCCTCCAGCGCCGCCTTGGCGACGCCCATGACGTTGTAGTTCGGCATGATCCGGGTCGAGCCGCCATAGGTCAGCGTGACCATGCTGCCGCCCCTCGGCATGCGCTCAGCCGCGCGCTTGGCGACCTCGGTGAAGGAGAAGCAGGAGATCACCATGGTCCGCGAGAAGTTCTCGCGGGTGGTATCCGCATAGAGGCCCTTGAGCTCGTTCTTGTCGGAGAAGCCGATGGCGTGGACGATGAAATCGAGCGTGTTGCGCTCGGGATCGCCCCCCCAGGCTTCATCCAGCGCGGCGAAGGTGGCGTCGACCGAAGCCGCGTCCTCGACATCGCAAGGCACAACCAGCTTCGAGCCGATGCTCTCCGCCAGCGGCCGGACGCGCTTGCCGAGCGCGTCGCCCTGATAGGTGAAGGCGATCTCGGCGCCATGGGCGTGCAGGGTGCGGGCAATGCCCCAGGCGATGGAATTCTGATTGGCGACGCCCATGATGAGGCCGCGCTTGTTGTGCATCAGCGGGAGCATGGCAAACTCGGAAGCGGCTTCAGGATCTGGCCCGAAGGCGGGAGAACGGAGGGACATTCGGCTGGTCTGGTCGGTCTAACTCTGAACGGCGTATCCGCATTGCCCGGCCATTGCCGGTGCGGGAAAGAGCTAGTCAGTCTTGTTGATCGCGGCAGCGGCGGCCTTCGAAGTGGAGACCGGCACGATCTCGAAACGCACGAGGTCGTTCCACTGCCGGACCCATTCCTGCAGCAGGGCGATATCGTCGCATTCCATGATCTGGAAGCAGCGGCCGAGATCGGCCGAGACCCAGCTTTCGACATAGCGCAGGCCGGCCGGCGCCATCCGCCCGCTATGCTGGAAGCGGGCGTAGACATCCTTCACGCGGGCCTGATCGAAATGCTCGATCACCATGAAGAGCATGGCGCTTCTCAGACCTCCAGCCGCTTCATCACGATGGTGGCGTTGGTGCCGCCGAAACCGAAGGAGTTCGAGAGCACGGTGCCCAGGCCCGCATTGTCGATGCGCTTGCGCACGATCGGCATGTCGGCGAAGGCCGGGTCGAGCTCGTCGATATGGGCGCTCTCGCAGATGAAGTCGTTGTTGAGCATCAACAGCGAGTAGATCGCCTCCTGCACGCCGGTGGCGCCGAGCGAATGGCCGGTCAGCGACTTCGTCGCCGAGATCGGCGGCGCCTTGTCGCCTGCACCGAAGACCTCGCGGATCGCCTCGATTTCCTTGCCGTCACCGACCGGGGTCGAGGTGCCGTGCGGGTTGATGTAGTCGACCTTGGACTTCACACCTTCGAGCGCCATGCGCATGCAGCGCACCGCCCCCTCGCCCGACGGAGCGACCATGTCGTATCCATCAGAGGTCGCGCCGTAGCCGACGATCTCGCCGTAGATCTTGGCGCCGCGCGCCTTGGCGTGCTCCAGCTCTTCCAGCACGACGACACCGGCGCCGCCGGCGATGACGAAACCGTCGCGGGCCACGTCATAGGCGCGCGAGGCGCGGGCCGGGGTCGCATTGAAGTCGGAGGACATCGCGCCCATCGCGTCGAACAGGACGGAGAGCGTCCAGTCCAGCTCTTCGCAACCGCCGGCGAAGATCACATCCTGCTTGCCCCACTGGATCAGCTCATAGGCATTGCCGATGCAGTGATTGGAGGTCGCGCAGGCCGAGGAGATCGAATAGTTGACGCCCTTGATCTTGAACCAGGTCGCCAGCGTCGCCGAAGCGGTCGAGGACATGCCCTTGGGCACGGCGAAGGGGCCGACCTTCTTCGAGGAGCCGCTTTCGCGGGCCTTGTCATAAGCGTCGATCAGGGCGCGGGTCGAGGGACCGCCGGAGCCCATGATGATGCCGGTGCGCTCGTTGCTGATCTCGGCCGGCTCCAGGCCGGCATCGACGATCGCCTGCTCCATCGCGACCTGGTTCCAGGCCGAGCCGCCGCCATGGAAACGCATGGCGCGCCGGTCGAGCACCGTCGCGGGGTCGAGCGTCGGCACACCGGCGACTTGGCTGCGGAAGCCGTGCTCGGCGAAATCCGCGATATGGGAGATGCCCGATTTCGCCGAATGCAGCGAGGCCAGGACCTCCTGCGTGTTGTTGCCGATGGACGAGACGATGCCCATCCCGGTGACCACGACGCGTCTCATGCTCGCTACTCCAGCTCTCAGCACGCGGCGGGGCTAAGCCCGGCCGCTTCTGGATTCATATCGCGCAAATGGACCGAGCGGCAGTTGCACGCAAGGTCGCTGCGCGTTTTTCCTCAGGCCGCTTCCGGCTTGAACAGGCCGACGCGCATGTCGCTGACCGTGTAGATGCGCTTGCCGTCGGCCTCCAGCCAGCCATCGGCGATGCCGAGAACGAGCTTCGACTTGAAGACGCGCTTGAAGTCGACGCCGTAGACGACTTTCTTGACGGTCGGCAGAACCTGGTCGGCGAACTTGACCTCGCCGACGCCGAGCGCCCGGCCGCGGCCGGGCAGGCCAAGCCAGCCGAGGAAGAAGCCGGTGAGCTGCCAGAGCGCATCGAGACCGAGGCAGCCCGGCATCACCGGATCACCCTTGAAATGGCAATCGAAGAACCAGAGGTCGGGCTTGATGTCGAATTCGGCGCGGACCATGCCCTTGCCGTGCTCGCCGCCCTCTTCGGCGATCGCGACGATCCGGTCGAACATCAGCATCGGCGGCAACGGCAACTGCGCATTGCCCGGCCCGAACAGTTCCCCACGACCACAGGCGAGGATCTCCTCGTAGCTGAAAGACGACTGACGCTGCATTCCCGTACGGCTCCCTGGCACCGGCTGGATTCGGCCGGTGTCTCGCCTGCCGTGCTAACACAGCGTCAGCCGGGAACGAAAGGGCGCAGGCGCGCTTCAGTCCGTCACCCCCCTCAAAATCCACGCCATCCCTGCCAGAGCGTCCAGGCCGCGACGACGATCAGGAGCGCGCCGACGCTGCGCCCGATCCGGTCGATCGCCACATCCCGCCCCGCCCAGACTGTCCGCGCCTGCGAAACGGCGAGCGCCAGCCCGCCATAGACAAGTATCTGCGTGGCCGCGATGACCAGCCCGAGCGCAATCGCCTGAACTCCGATCCAGCCGCGCTCGGGCCGCAAGAACTGGGGAAAGACCGCGAGCATGAACAGATAGGCCTTGGGGTTGAGCAGATTGGTGAGCACGCCGCTGCGGAAGGCTGCCCAGGCGCCGCCCGGCCGCCGCTCCCGGATCGCCTGCAGAGCCGCGCCGCCGCGCAACAACCCGAAGCCGAGCCACGCGACATAGAGCGCGCCGGCCAGCAGCATCAGGCGGAAGGCCGCGGGCCAGAGCTGCAGCACGATTCCAATGCCCAAAGCCCCGACGACGACATGGCAGACCCCGCCGGCCATCACACCGAACGTCGCCAGCAGGCCGTCGCGCCGGCCACCGCCGAGCGCATTGGCGAGTACGACGGTCATGTCCATTCCCGGGACGATGACGATCCCGAAGACGAAAAGGAAGAACAGCCAGAGATGCGCCGCCTCGATCATGACCAGCCCTCGCCTACAACAGGTTCAGCGTTATGGGAGCCATGCCGGACAGGGGTCGTCAGGAGCGCCGCGGCGTTCCGCGCTTGCGACACCGGAACCGAGACCTTACATCTATTCTAGGAAGATCCACTCGACTGGCGGAGCATCCGAATCTCGTTGTGCACAAGGGGCAAGAACACGGCATGAGCGACCTGACCTCCCAAGACCAGGGCTACGGGACGCCGGCGCGGCAGGGTTGCCCCTTTCACGATATCCGCCAGAAACTCCGGCGCGTCGGATTGCGGCCGACCCGCCAGCGCGTTTCGCTGGGCTGGGTGCTGTTCGCCAAGGGCCAGCGCCATGTCAGCGCCGAGATGCTGTTCGAAGAGGCGATGAAGGAGCGGATTCCGGTCTCGCTCGCGACGATCTACAACACCTTGCGCCAGTTCACCGAGGCCGGCCTGCTGCGCGAACTGACCCTGGACGGCGCCAAGGCCTATTTCGACACGGCCGATCACGACCACCACCATTTCGTGGTCGACGGCGAGAACCGGGTGATCGACATCCCCGCCGAAGAGATCGACGTCGCGACCCTGCCGGTCCCCCCCGAGGGCTACGAGATCGCACGGGTCGACGTCGTGGTGCGGCTGCGCAAGATCGACGGCTGATAGCAGCTCCGTCGCTTCCGGAGAGATGTCCATGCGCTTTACCGATTCGCGAATCTCGCGGCGTGCGCTCGCAGGTATTCTGCTTGCTGCAGCCGTTCCCGCCACGCCGGCACTCGCAGCGCCTCGGGTTATGCGCGGCACCGTCTCCTACCGCGAGCGCATGGCGCTGCCGCCGGGCGCGATTGTCGAGGTCAAGCTGCTCGACGTTTCGCTGGCCGATGCACCCTCCCGCACCCTAGCCGAGACCCGCATCTCGGGCCGGCGTATCCCAGCGCGTTGGACACTGCGCTTCGATTCACACCAGATCGAGCCGCGCCACAGCTATGCGCTGCAGGCACGCATCCTCGATGGCGACCGGCTGCTCTTCATCACCACGGAACGGCACAGCGTCTTCGCGGGTGGGCCGGACAACACCGATATCTGGGTGCAGCGCGTCGCGGGCGATGATCAGCCGCCTGCCACAGCGCCCTCCCCGGTCGGAAGCTGGCGTCTCGGCAGTCTCGGCGGCAAGGATGTTTCTGCCTCGATCGCCACAACCCTCGCGATCGCGGCGGATGGCAAGGTGTCGGGCCGCGGCGGCTGCAATGGCTTCGGCGGCAATGCGATGCTGAAAGGCCGGACGATCCTCTTCTCTCGCATGGTCTCGACGATGATGGCCTGTGCGCCGGACGCAATGGCGCAGGAGCGCGGCTTCCTTGACGGGCTCGCGAAGGCCCGTCGCTGGGATATCCATCGCGGCTCCGGCCTGCTCGCGCTGCTAGACGGGCGAGACCGGCCGATCATGGTGCTGGCGCGGTCCTAGAGCAATTCCGCAATTCTCCGAATCGCGGAACGATTCCAGGTCTTTGTCTGTCGCATATTCGCTGACGCGGACCTTCGGTTCTTCACGCGAACCGGCATCCACTTCGCTCGAATGCTTTAGCGGCCGCTCAGTCGACCTTCTCGTTGGGGTAGACGCCCCAGAGCCGCTCCTGGCGGATGAAGCCGTTGATGTTGCCGACGCTGACGCGGCACCACATGTTGGCGCAAGATGCGACGCTGGCGACGACGCCGGGCTGCAACCGGGCGACGACAGCGGCCTCCTCGCTCGCGGCGCTGCGCATCGGGAAATTCTCGTCCTTCTTCTTCGACCAGGGCGCGACGAGTGCGGTGCGGCGGCCGGAAAGCAGGCTGTGCAGCACCCAGCCCTCGGTGCCGTCGGCATCGCGCACGCGGCGCCAGGTCTCGAATTCCGCGGTGACCTCCATCGGCAGGCCGGCGCGCTGGTAGACCCAACGCGTGCGGTGCTCCTTCGAAGGGCCCTCGCGCAGGTTCACGCGGTCCGTCTTCAGGCTGACATAACGCGGCACCGGCAGGCCGGTGACCGATCCGGCCTGCATGTCCTGGGCCGAGGCGATCGCGGGCAAACCGATGAGGGCCAACGCCGCCAGGGCCAGGCAGCGCACCGACGAGACCTTCATGGCGCCATTCTCCTTCGTATCCGCTCACCCCCGGCGAAGGGGCAAGTTGTCATCCGCCGCGCCGCCGCCTAGACACGCATATGGTGCCGCGCAACAATTCCCATTCCTGGGCCACCAGGGTTAATGGCGGGTTGAGGAATTGCGGCCGATACGGCCAATGACGGAGGGGTGACCGCCATGTCGAAGAAGAAACCGCTGGTGGTGGTGACGCGCAAGCTGCCCGCCGTGGTCGAAACCCGGATGCGCGAATTGTTCGACGCTCATCTCAACATCGACGACAAGCCGATGTCGCAGGCCGCGCTGGTCGAGGCCGTGAAGACCGCCGACGTGCTCGTCCCGACCGTCACCGACAAGATCGACGCCGCCATCATCGCACAGGCGGGCGACCAATTGCGCCTGATCGCCAATTTCGGCAACGGCGTCGACAATATCGACGTTGCCAGCGCGGTGCAGCGCGGCATCACCGTGACCAACACGCCGGGCGTCCTCACCGACGATACCGCCGACATGACGATCGCGCTGATCCTCGCCGTCGCGCGCCGCATCGCCGAGGGCGCCCGCGTCATCCCCGACGACGACTGGGCCGGCTGGTCACCGACCTGGATGCTCGGCCGGCGCATCACCGGCAAGCGCCTCGGCATCGTCGGCATGGGCCGCATCGGCCAGGCGCTGGCGAAGCGCGCCGCGGCCTTCGGCCTGTCGATCCACTACCATAACCGCCGCCGCGTCGATCCGCGCATCGAGGAGAAGCTCGACGCGACCTATTGGGATTCGCTCGACCAGATGCTGGCGCGGATGGACATTGTCTCGGTCAATTGCCCGCATACGCCGGCGACCTATCACCTGCTCTCGGCGCGCCGCCTCAAGCTGATGAAGCCCGACGCGATCCTGGTGAACACCGCTCGCGGCGAAGTCGTCGACGAGACGGCGCTTGCCCGCATGCTGGAAGCCGGCGAACTCGCTGGCGCCGGCCTCGACGTGTTCGAGAGCGAGCCGGCGGTCAATCCGCGCCTGCTCAAGCTCGCGCGCCAGCACAAGGTCGTGGTGCTCCCGCATATGGGCTCGGCCACGCATGAAGGCCGCGCCGACATGGGCGAGAAGGTCATCGTCAACATCAAGACCTTCATGGATGGCCACAAGCCGCCGGACCGCGTGCTGCCGAGCATGCTCTGAGGCAGAGGGTCAGGCGGCGCGTTCGCTCGCAAGGCGCGCCACTTCCGCCGGCCAATCTCTGTAATCGTCGACGACGGCCGCCGCGCCGGCGGCCAGCAAGCGCTCGCGCATGCGCCGCTTGTCGTGAGAGGCGCCGGTGAAACCGGCGACCTGCATGCCGGCCGCACGCGCGGCCAGCACGCCCGGAATCGAATCCTCCAACACGAGGCAGCGCCCGGCTTCCGCACCCATCTGCGCAGCCGCGAACAGGAAGACGTCGGGCGCCGGCTTGCCGCGCGCCACCTGCGAGGCCGAGAAGACATGAGGCTCGAACAGGTCGCTCAGGCCCGCCAGCGCGAGATTGCGGCGCAGCGGCTCGAGCACCGTCGAGGACGCGACGCAGCGGCGCTCCGCCATGGCCAACAGCGCCTCTCGCACGCCGGGAAGAGCGCGCAATTCGCTTTCCAGCCGCGATGCGACGGCATCCTCGATACGCGTCTCGAAATCGGCCGGAAGAGGCCGTCCGAGCGCCGTTTCGATGATCTTCATGCCGTCGGCCCAGGGAATGCCGACGAGTTGCTCGACATAATGGTCGAGCGTCCAGTGGCTGAGGCCGATCTCCCGGCAGATGGCGAGGCTGATCTCGCCATAGAGCGTCTCGGTATCGATCAGCGTGCCATCGCAATCGTAGATGACGAGATCGAATGACACGAGGCCTGGCTCCGTCCGCCGCTCAGCGGGCCTGGAGCGTGTCGAACTGGCCGGTTTTGCGGAAGCGCCAGAGATAGGACGAGATCACGGCCTCGGACGAGGTCGGCGCCAGCCCAAGCCCGGCGAAGTCGCGCCCCTCGGCCTTGGCTTCCGGTGAGACGACATTGTCGCTTGCGAGCAGCGCCACCTGATCGCGCGTCATGACGAGTTCGTCCGGAATCAGGCCGAGCGTCAGCGTATCGACGACCTGAAGCACGCTGCCCATGATCCGCGCCAGCGGGAAGGGCAACGGAGCGAGCAGGCGCTTGCGGCCGGTCACCTTGCAGACCTCCTCGACGATCTGGCGCAGGCTCTGCACCTCAGGCCCGCCGAGTTCGTAGACGCGGCCGCCCTGAACCGTGCCATCCACGGCGCGCGCAACGATCTCCGCGACGTCGCCGACGAAGGCCGGCTGGAACTTCGTCACGCCGCCGCCGACCAGCGGCAGCACCGGCAGCATCCGGGCCAGCGAAGCGAAGCGGTTGAAGAAAGTGTCTTCCGGTCCGAACATCACCGAGGGCCGCAGCACGATCGCGCCCGGCACGGACGCGAACATGGCGGCCTCGCCCTCGGCCTTCGAACGGGCATAGGCGGAAGCCGATTCGGTGGAGGCGCCGAGCGCCGAGACATGGACCAGCCGCGTGATGCCGACTGTGGCACAGGCCTGGGCGACGGCGCGGGCGCCGTTCGCCTGCACGGCGGAGAAGCTCTGGCGGCCCTGCTCCTGCATGATGCCGACGAGATTGACGACGGCATCGGCGCCCTTAACAGCCCCCGTGACCGAGGCGGGATAGCGCAGATTCGCCTGCACGGCGTGGATTTGACCGACCGTGCCGATCGGCTGGAGGAAATTGGCAAGGTCCGGCCGGCGCACAGCGACGCGTACCCGGTAGCCACGCTTGACGAGCGCACGCACGACATGGCGGCCGACGAAACCGGAGCCGCCGAAGACCGTGACGAGTTGCTGGGCCGGGGCCTGGGAAGCCATTGCGAAAGCTCCGTTTAGAATGCTTCTGCCCTCCTAGATCATGTTCCGCCAAAGTGAAATGCCTTTTGCGGCCGCGCCCTCCCGCGCGCCCGCCCTGCGGCGTTCCGCCCGATCCGGAAAGCGAAGCTCCGGGGCTTGCCATGCCGGCTACCGAGCCCGGCTGGATATTCCATCGATCGGCGACAGCCGTTCAAACGCGGTTTCCACAGGGTCCCCGAAAACAAATTCATTTCGCCGCGACAGGGCCGTTGACAGGACGACTCGGCCCCCGTAAACGAACCGCCGTTGCCCAGGTGGCGGAATTGGTAGACGCACCAGCTTCAGGTGCTGGCGCTCGCAAGGGCGTGGAGGTTCGAGTCCTCTCCTGGGCACCACTCTTTCTCTCAGCAAGAGAAAGAGCCAAGCATTGAGAATGAGTTAGGGAGACCCGCTTCCGTAAGGCGGTCTCGCATCCGGACTCCCTCAGTGCCTTATCCCGACGCTACCAAGTCGGGATTATCCTGCACCGATGCGAAGGCCATGTAGGCCCTTCGCGCACTCGCCGGAAGGCAGCGCGCCGGCTTGTCCGTCGCGGGCAAGCACCGCACGTTGCCAGCGACAAAGCCCCTCTCCGGGCTCGCGCTCATGACATGCGGTGGGTCATGCTTGTGGGATCGTGGCCATCACAGGGCAAAACCGACTTACCAGTTGGGGCGGCGATCGCCGGAACCCTCTCGGGAACTTGTCGGTTCAGATGGATCTCACATGGTACGTGGCGTGAACAAGCCCCATCGGCGCGGTACCACCGGCCTGCGTCAGTTTCTCGATCCCGAGCAGCAGCGCGACTGGATCGAGGGCAAGGCCGACTTGCCTGATGCCGACAAGCGCTCGGAATCCCTCGAATTGCGGTTCAAATACCTCGCGCGCTATGAAAAGCTGCTTCGCCGCCCGCAGGCGCAGGACGTTCTGGCTATTCTTGGGCTCTATGGCCGGACCTGCATCCCGATCCCGCGCCGGAGCGAGCGTCACTATTGGTCGGTTTCCTGCCTGCCTTCGACCTCCGACAAGCCGCTCGTGCGCGTCAATGCGAGCTGGATGGAGCTTTTCACGCTCTATGCGGACGGCGAAGACGTGCGTGCGCGATTCCTGGTCCGCCTTTCGGATTTCACTACCGACGGCTCGCTCGCGCAGGCTGACCTGGACGAGCCCTTTCTCGAAAGCTGCGTCGCGACGCCGGCGAACATCGGCTATTTCTTCCCGCGCGGTGCAGACATGCTCGGCATCAATGTCCGGGGCTCGGCCTCGATCCATCAATTCCTCGGGGTGTGGCGCGTCCTCGGCGCCATTCGCACGTTCAATTTGATGCATATGAACCGGGGACGGAACGCCTATCAGGCGAGTCACTGCTACAGCCTGGCGGATGTCATGCTGCCCCCTAGCTGACTATCGCTCATATCCTGATTGGATACATTGCTGCCCATTGGGACCGGTTCCTGCTCTGGAGCCTGATGATCCTGGTCGGTTTCCTGATCCTCGGCCCGCGCGTCATGAAGCTCGTCAGCCTGGTCAAGGAGCCATTCCTGATCTCCTTCTCGAGCAGATCTCGATGACGTTGCTGCTGATGCTGACATCGAAGGGCATGGCCGGCGTGCCGCGCGCCTCGCTCGTCGTCATCGCTGCGACCCTGAACCAGTACAACATTCCGGAGGCCGGGCTGCTGATCATGGGCGTCGACCAGTTCCTCGACATGGGCCGCTCCGCGACCAATGCCGTCGGCAACTCGATCGCGGTGGCGAGCGTCGCCAAATGGGAGGGACAGCGCGGTGAGCCGGAAGGCGAGATGGCGCCGATCGCGCCCTCCGCGGGCCTGGCGCAGAGCTTCTCCAGTCCCGGGACAGGAGCCGCCTCGTCCCCAAGGTGCTGACATCCACCTAGCAAAAGCGAGTAATCCGAAAGGGGTACCTCTCCTGTGCGAACGGGAATCCCTTTGCTCGCTTCGCTGCGGACCTAACCTCGCGTAACCTGAACGATGTATCTGGTTAGTTGAGGGTTATGTCGTGTCGTCGGGCGCTAAAATCTTGGGACCTCAGCTTTCGGCCGCAGAGCTGCAAGCATCTGCGCAAAAGATCAAGGATCTTCGCCGCTCCGCAACAGAACATGCGATTGAGATCGGCCACGAGCTTCTTCGTGTCAAAGCAAAAACCCCTCACGGCGCCTTCGTCAAATGGGTCGAAAAATCCTGCGAGTTCAAAATCCGAACCGCCCAGGACCTGATGAAGCTTGCCCGTGAAGCGGAAACCGACACGAAACTCGTTGCCTTGATGCTCCCATCGACATTGCGGGTCTATCTTTCGAAGAAAACCCCGCCTGCGGTTCGCGACACCATCCTGAAACGCATCGAGAACGGCGAGCATGTGTCGCGCAGCGACCTGTACGCCCAGACCTCGGGCGCGAACGGGAGGACAAAAGCGAAAGTCGATGACGACCCGCTACGCGAAGGCTTTTCCTCGGCCTTCATCTCTTCCGGGTTTCTCGGGACTTCCGGAGGGCAGCGAGGCAATGCCGGCGGCGACCGGGCCCGCATAGTGGCGGAACTGCTTCTCCGCCACCTCAGCCCAGGGGACTACGCTCTAATCATGGAAGAAATAAATTGGGAGGTTTGGAACCGAGTTTTCGTCTGGATGAAAGCGGCACGGGTGGTGAATTCCGAGCGAGTCGAGCTCGCTGTTCCCGGTGCACCTCCCGCGCAAGCCATCGAAATTCTATCCGCCAAACTACAGTGAACGAGTTGCTTGCGTAGCTATTCTGATCGTCCTCGGACCGAGGCGAATAAACCTTGAACTTTGGCTTCCCGAACGGCCATGCGTGATGCGGGCATAGCTCGATCGGTGGATAGAGATGGAAGTCCTCATGTCGGGCTATCGTGTTGACCGTCAGCCGACGACAACGTTCGGGCTGCTCACGCTTCGCCGTCGCTGGAAACTGATCTGCACTTGCGTCGCAGTATCGCTTACGGTTGGCGCGGCCTTCGCTTTGCTGCAAGGCGTCAAATACACCGCCTCGACGCAGTTCCTCGTCTATATCAAGGAAGTTCAGCCCGGTTCGGAACTCGTGGTTTCGCTAGGTCGGACAGACCTCACGCAAGTCGAGAACGAAATCGGCATCGTCCGCTCGCGTGGCACTCTGGCCAAAGTCGTGCGTTCCTTGAACTTGGCCGACGACCCTGAATTCGTTCCCGCCGGGTCATTGCCGCGCGAACTGGTGCGCTGGTTTTCCACCGAGCCGGCGACGGCATCCGACGAGAGCCGCCGGCAGGAAATCGCGATCGAAGCCCTCGCGAACTCTATCGCGCTGCAGCGGATCGGGACGAGCCATACCATTCTCCTCAAGGTAACCACCTCCGCCCCCGAGAAGTCCGCGCTCATCGCCAATCAGATCAGCCAGGTGATGCTGCAGGCGCGGGCCACCGCGGATTCGGATGGCGACCGGTCGCCGCTGCTGCGGGAGCGGCTGCAGGGGCTGGGACCCTCCGTTTATGTCATGACGCCGGCCCTCGTCCCGGACAAGCCGAACGGTCCTCGACGGATCCTCATCGTCCTCGGCGCCATCATCGCCGGCTTCCTGTTTGGAGCGGCACTGGCCCTGTTCCTGGACTTCAGGGACAAGTCGATCAGGACCGCGGCGCAGGTGGAGAGTTTCGGGCTGGAATGCCTGGGCGCGATCCCCCGGCTATCGCACCGGAAGCCTGCATCGAAGCACCAGTCCCTGCAGACGTGGCAACCGGTTGCGCAGGATGATCTCGCCGGCTCGGCTTTGCTGACCCAGACGCTCCTGCGGATGGCTGTGGCGGCGGAAGCAGCGAAGGCACGCGTCGTCGGCATCGCTTCGCCGATCGCTGGAGACGGCGCGACGACCGTGGCGAGGCATTTCGCTCGGACCGCGGCGCACGGCCAGAAGGTGCTGCTTGTCGTGGCCAACCGGAATCCGACCTTCGAACATCGGACGGCAGCGGCCTCCGTCGACTCGACGGGTTCCGATAATACCCGCCCTGAAACCCGCGACGGCGACCTTTGGCATGACCACGCCGGGGGCCCCGACATCCTGACGATCGCGGCTTCTCCCGACAGCGACGGCTGCGCGCACTGGTGGATGCACTGCGGCCGGCAATCGCTGGCGGTTTATGACCTGATCGTCGTCAGCCTGCCGCCGCTCGAGCAGGGGGCTGCATTCCGAATGGCGGCGCAGAGCATCGACGGCATTCTGCTGGTGCTGAAATGGGGTGGCGCCGATGCGGAACGGATCGAGCGGGCATTCTCCGTCTCGGGTGCGGCGCCCGCCGATTTTATCGGAGCCGTATTGAACGGGGTCGATGAACGGATGATCGGATTGTTCGGAGACGCGTTCTGGGAGGCTGAGACAATCGTCGGAACGCAACGACGCCAGTTCGTCGCGGCCATGCCGATGGAACCAATTGCTGAATCTGCGTGAAACGGAGAAGTGCTATGATGAAGCGGAACCGTTCATGGGTAAATCTCGTCGGCACAGCTTCGCTGCTCCTGTGCCTGCTTGACGGGAATGCCGTTCGCGCGACCTCTGATTATATCATCCGCGCGGATGACAAGCTGAAGATCAAGGTCTTCCAATACCCCGAGCTGAGCGGCGAATATAAGGTTCGCGCGAACGGCATGATTTCGATCGCGCCGATCGGCGACATCATGGTCAGCGGCCTCTCGACCAAGGAGATCGCGAACCAGATTTCCGAACGCTTCGTGCGCTCCGGCATTTCGGATAAGCCCGGCACTTCTGTCGAAGTTTTCGAGACGCGGCCGGTCTATGTCCTGGGCGATGTCCAGAAGCCCGGCGAATACCACTTCCGACCGGGAATGACCGTTCTGCAGGTCGTCAGCCTGGCCGGCGGCTGGCTGCGCTTCAACGACCCCGGTCTGATGCGGCTCGATCGCGACAGCATCACCATCAGCGGGGAGATGCGCAATCTCGTCAGGCGCTATTATGAGCTGACGGCGCGCCGGGCACGGCTGAACGCCGAGCTCGCGATGCGCACGGATGTCCAGTTCTCCACCGAGCTGCTCATGCGGTCGCAAAGTGATTCCGGCGTGCGGCAGCTGATCGACGAAGAGCGATCGCTGCTGAATATCCATGTTGATGCGCTGAAGACGCAGATCGACAGCCTGGAGCAGAACCGCGGCCTGTACGAGCGCGAGATCGAAGCGATCAAGCGCCAGATCGAGGCCAACAAGGCCCAGGCGGCCAGCGTCGAGAAGGAGCTCGTCGAGGTCCGGGGCCTCGTCAAGCGTGGCCTGACGACACTCAGCCGCCTGACGAATCTCGAACGGATGCAGGCCCAGCTCGACATGAACGAGCAGGGCTTCCAGACCCTGATCCTGCGCTCGCGCCAGAACATCACGCAAGCCGACCAGAGGATCTTCGACCTCAAGAGCCAGCAGAACGCCTCCCTGACCGCCGAAGTCCAGAAAGTCCGGATGGATCTCGACGAGATCAGCGTCAAGTTCGACACCAACCGGAGCCTCCTCGTCGAGGCCAAGGTGACTGTCCCGACATTGGCCGGCGTATCTGACGGCACCATCGAGACCCGCAGCCTCGTGGTCGTGCGCATGCAGGACGGAAAGTCTCAGGAGATCGAGGCGAGCGAGAATATGGAGCTCCTGCCCGGCGACGTCCTGAGGATTCAGCGCAGCATCCTTCCGGGCTCGCTGGGCATCGGCTCGCTTGAGCAGACCGCACTGACGATGCCCGCCAGCGCCAAGCGGTAGCCTCTGCAACCACGCGGCTGCGCATTCCGCCCAGCCGCCTCCCGACCAAGTTTCCGTTGCGTTTCGTGGATTGTTTCGTCCCGTGATTTGAGTGGGGAGATCGACGATGGCCTTCAAGAAGGACAATGCCGACACGACGAGAGCGGGCGGGCTCTCCATTCAACAGCAGATGCTGGCGCTTCAGCCGCAATTGCGAGCCTATGCCATGTCCCTCAGCCGCAGCGCGGACAGGTCGGACGATCTCGTCCAGGAGACGATGCTGCGCGCGATCAGCAAGATCGACAGCTTCCGGCCGGGCACCAATCTCGGCGCCTGGCTCACGACGATCCTGCGCAACTGCTATCTCTCAGACCTGCGCCGGCGCCGCCATGAGGTCGAGGATGCCGATGGCTTCTACTCCGAGTCGCTGCGCGCGGCCCCGGAGCAGGAAGGCCATCTGGAATACCGGGAATTCTGCTCGGCTCTGCGGGCGATCCCCTTCGACCAGCGCGAGGCACTCATGCTGGTGGGTGCGGCCGGCCTCTCCTACGAGGACACTGCGACGCTGTGCCGAACCACGACAGGGACGATCAAGAGCCGGATCAACCGCGCCCGTTCCAGGCTGGCCGCCCTGCTCTCGATCGAAAGCCTCGACGAACTGGGCTTCGACAGCCAAACGCGCGCCGTGATGGCCGGCACTCACCACAGCAATCCGAAGCGCTGGTCTTTCTGAGAACAGCGCAAGGATCGGCCGCCGGCAAGGGACGCCCGCCCTTGCCGGCGTCTGCTTTTTTGCCGGTGCATGCCAACACGCCCTGAGCCGCTTACCGCTCCCGCAGGCTGTCGTGCTGATAGCGGGCGAGCGGCGAGAGCAGGTAGCTGATGATCCGGCGGCGGCCGGTCTTGATCTCGGCCGTCACGGCCATGCCGGGCGACAGATTGACCTGCTTGTCCTCGACCGCAAGCTGCGTGCGATCCAGCGAGATCCGGGCGGAATAGAGCAGTTCCTGGCCGCGCGGCTCGCTGCTCTCATTCCCCGCCCCCGACGTCTTGTCTGCGCCATTGCCGGGCGCCTTGTCGCGCGCGATCGCATCCTGCGAGATGCTGAGGATAGTGCCGTGCAGCAGGCCGTAGCGCGTGAAGTTGAAGGTATCGACCTTGACCGCCGCAGCCTGACCCGCACCGACGAAGCCGATATCGCGGTTCGAGATCATCGCCTCGATTTCAAGCCGGCTATCGGCCGGGACGATGTAGAGCAAGGTCTGCGCGGGGGTCACGACGCCGCCGACCGTGTGGATCGCGAGCTGCTGAACCATGCCGTCGACCGGCGCCGTCAGCCTCTGCAGGCTCTTGCGCTGCTCGGTCTTGACGATGTCGCGCTCGAGGCCCGCCGCCTTCTGCCTGGCCTTGCTCAGCTCGTCGAACAGGGTCCGCTCGTATTCGGCGATAGTCTTGGTGCGGGTCTCCATCAAGGCGACGACCGCAGCATTGGTCTCGCCGCCACGCTTCTCCTGAACCAGGATGTCCTGACGCTGGCCGACCAGATCCTGCAATTCGGCGAGATAGGTCACCTTGGAGCCGAGCTCCTTCTGGAAGAGCTGCTCGCGAATCTCGACCCGCTGCTGGAGCGGCACGATCGTCGACTTGAGCTTGTCGACGGAGGCCTGGATCGTGTCGCGCTCCGCCACCTTCTGCGCCAACTGGCCGTCGATCGTGGCGAGCTTAGCCTTCTGCTCGCTGCTCTGGCTGATCAGCAGCCCGCGATAGACCTGAAGCAGATCGGGCGGCGCATCCGCAGGTGGCTTGAAAGCCGACAGGGCATTGCCCTTGTCGTCGATCGCGGCTTGCAACCTCGCCATGTCGAGGCGTGCCGCCATCAGGTCGCCCTGCAGGTGGCCGAGCTCCGCCTCGACCGCGGTCGTATCGAGGTCGACCAGCACATCGCCGGCCTTGACGCTCTGGCCGTCGCGGACCCGGATCGCGCGCACGACGCCGGTCTCGAACGGCTGGATCATCTTGATCCGGTCGCTCGGGATGATCTTGCCCGGCGCGACGGCGACGATGTCGACCGTGCCGATGCAGGCCCAGGCCAGCGCCGCGGCGAAGACCGAGATGATGCTGAACCCGATGATGCGCCCCAAGGGGGACGGCGGCGTCTCGACGATCTCGAGCGCGGCCGGCAGGAAGGCGAGCTCCAGCGAGCGCAGGCGCTTCTCATCGGTCGAGCGGGTGATGATCGCCTGCTGCAATGCCTGCGAACGCATCGCGATGCCGGTCACGGCGCTGCGGGTATTCTCGGCACCCCAGCGCGCCGTCGTCACGAGGGCCTGGCGCGCGCGCTCCGTCACCGCTTCGTCGATGCGCGGGAGCAAGCCCACCTTGGCTTGCTCCAGCAGGATGACACGACCGTCCCACTCAGCCTCGAACTCCTCCCGCGTCATCAGGACTGGCCGCGGGCTGGTGGCGCCGACGACCAGGACCTTCTCCTCATTGGCCTTGCCGAGCAAGAGGAAACCGCCATCGCGAAGTCCCGCGATGCAGGGCAGCGTTAGGCCGGCGAGCTTCTCCCAGCCGACGGATCGGGAGCGGCCCCGGAAGCCGTGGGCCCGCGCCCCGCGCAGGATCTCGACTGTTCCGATGTCCCCCTCGCCCATTTGCTGGCGAAGGTCATCGGTCGTGACGGAGGCGCCGCGCAGGCGCAGCAGCATTTCCAGGGCGAACAGCCCCGATTGATTGTGTGTGGACGCTTGCATGGCGTTTTTCTTGCTGCGGCTCCCTATCCGGAGATCAACGCAGCACTGGGGTCCCCGATACAGTGGAAAGAACGATTATCCGACGGCGTCGCGGCGCTGGTGCCCGGCCAGCGCCGGCAGCGTCGATGCTTCGGAGCGCATACCTGCATGGCTCGCGCCCGAAGCGGCGGCGCCGTTCTCCGGCAAGCCGGACTGGAGCCGGTGCAGCGTGGCGTATCGTCCGCCCGTCCGCATCAGCTTCTCATGCGTGCCGTCCTCGATCAGCCGGCCGCTCTCGATCGTGACGATGCGATCGGCCATCCTGAGCGTGGAGAGACGATGCGCGATGATAAGCACGGTGCGGGAGCGCGCAATCTGCGCCATGTTCTGCTGGATGATGTGCTCGCTCTCGTAGTCGAGCGCGCTGGTCGCCTCGTCGAAGATCAGGATGCGCGGATCGGTCGCCAACGCGCGGGCGATGGCGATGCGCTGACGCTGCCCGCCCGACAAGCTGCCGCCGCGCTCGCCGACGATCGTGTCGTAGCCTTCGGGCAGCTTCAGGATGAAGTCATGCGCGCCGGCGAGCTTCGCGGCCTCGATCACCTTGTCCACCGGCAAGGCCGGATCGGCCAAGGCGATGTTGTCGCGGATCGAGCGGTTGAACAGGATGTTGTCCTGCAGGACGACGCCGATCTGACGGCGCAGCCAGGACGGATCGATCTGAGCGACATCCACCCCGTCTATCAAAACCCGGCCAGTTTCTGGCACGTAGAGGCGCTGGGCGAGCTTGGCCAGCGTGCTCTTGCCGGAACCGGAGGGGCCGACGACGCCGATCATCTGCCCGGCCGGAATGGTCAGGTTGATGTTGTGCAGAATCTCCGGACCGTCGACCCGGTACCGGAACGTGACATGCTCGAAGCTGATGTCGCCGCGGATCGCGGGAAGCGCCGTCCGATTGGGATTGTAGGACGGCTCCGGCGTGGTGTTGAGGATGTCGCCGAGACGGGCGATCGACAGGCGCGTCTGGTGGAAATCCTGCCATATCTGAGCCAGCCGCAGGACCGGGCCGCTGACACGGCCCGCGAGCAGGTTGAAGGCCACGAGCTCGCCCACCGACAGCTCGCCGCCGATCACCAGCTTGGCGCCGACATAGAGGATCGCTGCAGTCACCAGCTTGCTGACGAGCTGGACGGACTGGCTCGCGATATTGCCCAGACTCAGCACCCGGAAACTCGCCGCGACATAGGCCGCCAGCTGTTCTTCCCAGCGTTGCTGCATCTGGGGCTCGATCGCCATGGACTTGAGCGTCTCGACTGCTGTCACGCTCTCGACCAGGAAGGCCTGGTTCTCGGCGCCACGGGCGAACTTGTCGTCGAGATAGCGCCGGAACAGCGGCGTCACGCCGACCGATATGCCAATATAGATCGGCAGCGAGGCGAGCACGATCCAGGTCAGCGTCGGCGAATAGAAGAACAGCGCCGCGACGAAGACGAGCGTAAAGAACAGGTCGATGACGAGGGTCAGGCCCGAGCTGGTCAGGAAGTTGCGGATATTCTCGAGCTCGCGGACGCGGGCAACGGAATCGCCGACGCGCCGCGCCTGGAAATAGCCGATCGGCAGCGCCAGCAGGTGGCGGAACAGGCGCGCGCCGAGCTCGACATCGATCCGGTTCGTGGTGTGCGAAAACAGATAGGTCCTGAGCGCGCCGAGGACGACTTCGAACAGGGCGATCGCCACGAGCCCGACCACGAGCACGTCGAGCGTGCTGATGCTGTGATGCACCAGGACCTTGTCGATGACGACCTGGAAGAACAGCGGCGAGATCAGGCCGAAGAGCTGGAGGAAGAAGGACGCGACCAGCACCTCGGTGAGGAGCGCGCGATATTTATGGATGGCGCCCATGAACCAGGTGATGTCGAAGCGCCGCGCGAGATCGGTCAGCGTCGCGCGCTTCGTCATCAGCACGAGGCGGCCGTCCCAGATCGCTTCCAGCTCGGCGCGCGAGAGCATGCTGGGCCGCGGGGCGTTCGGCGCCTGGACGAGGATGCTGTCCTCGCCGACGCGCCCCAGCACGAGGAAGCCGCCGTCGCTCAGCGCAGCGATCACCGGCATCGGCGTCTTGGCCAGGCGCTCCCAGTTCGTGGAGAGCACACGCGCCTTCAGGCCGAGGCCCTTGGCGCAGCGCACCATCTCGGTGACCCCGATGGGCCGGCCCGGAAACTGGTGCTGAATCTGTTCGGGGAGGACGCTGACGCCCTGACCGCGCAGGATGAAAAGCAGCGCGACCAAACCGTCGTCTGAGATCGGATGGGTATCGTTATCGGGATTTTTCAATCGCCGGACCCTGCATTGCTGATGTTGAGCGCGTGCACGCGGGGAACAGCCCCGCGTGCACGGCATTGAGAGCGTGAGGACGCCCCGTTGGGATAACAGTGCGGCGGGGTCTGGCTCGGCACACGGCCGGCCAGCCCCGCCGCATGATCAGGCTTGCGCCTTCGCGAGCGTCTGAGCGGTATTGTTCAGCCAATCCTGCGCCGTGGCGGTCGTGCCCGACGCAGGGGTCGCGAAACTCGACGCCGCATACTGGTCGAGCAAGGCGAGCCGGGACATGGCGGAGTTCTGAGCCGAAGCAACGAAGGCTTTACCGTCGCAGGCATTGACCCCTGCATCCGAAGCGCTGGCTCCAGCGTCCGCAGCACCAGGGTAACCCACCGTCGTGCGGTTGCCGAAGGAGAAATCAGCTCCCCAGCCACGATGGCTACCAAACCAGTTGCCCCACGAGGCCGGCGAGGCCGCATCCGTACCGGATGCCTCCGTGGCCGGAGCAGCGGGAGCAACAGGATCGGTCGCAGGGACCTGTGTTGCCGGCTGGCTGACCGCGGTCGTTCCGGCCGATCTCCCGCGGACGGCGAGCGTTCCACCGGCCTGATGCGGCGCGTCGGACAGGTTGACGGCGTTGCCGGCCTTATCCTTGACCCCGTTCAGATTGTAGCTGGAGACTCCCAGATCGGACGCCCGTTCGCCAGCTTTCACCTTGTAGTCGAAAAGCAGGGTGTTAGTACCCGCGCCCCCGACATATTTGGCGGTGCCCTTGCTGTTCAGCGACAAGCTCGGCGTGCCGTCGACGGTCACCGCCTCGTTGAAGGCGACCGACAGCCTGACCGTATCTCCGGCCCGGACAGTGCCGGTTCCGTTCTGAAGCTTGGAGCCATTGGCAGCGAGCCACTGGACCTTCGGCGACGTGGTGTCGCCTGCGGCCTTGGTGTCGACGACCAGCGTTCCCGCAGGCTGATAAGGCGCCCCCGACAAGCTGAGCGCATTGCCGGCCTTATCCTTCACGCCGGACAGATTGTACCCCTTGATCGCGAGATCGGCGGTATTCTGCCCCGCAGCAACCGTATACTTGAACTGCAAAGTATCGGTCCCGGCACCGCTCACATAGCTGGCCGTGCCCTTGTCGTTGAGCGACAGGGTCGGCGTACCGCTGACATTCACCACCTCGCTGAATTTGAGCGTCAGCGTCACGGTGTCGCCGGCATGGACGGTGCCGTTGCCTTTGGAGATGCCCGCGCCACTGGTGGTCAGCCCCAGCACAGTCGGCCTGGTCGTGTCCTTCGACGGCGTGGTCGGGTTCGTCGGGTTCGTCGGGTTCGTCGGCGGTTTGGTTACGACCGGCGGTGGGTTGGTCGTCGAACCGCCATCCGTTCCGCCCGTGCTTCCGCCGCCCGTGCTTCCGCCGCCCGTGCTCCCACCCGAACCGCCGCTCACACCCTGCAGCAGCGGCGTGATGGCATTCATGTCCTTCCACAGCTTATCCATCGTGGCCGCGTCGAAGGCATTGGCCTGCGCGCGGATGACGGTGGTGCCGCCGGCAACGTCGACGACATAAGCCCCGTATTGCTGCATGGCCTTGAAGACCTGCTGGCCGAGCGGGGAGAGACCGGCAGGCATCGGCGTGCCCGGCGCAATCGCGAGAAGCTGCCCTTCCTTGACGATGCCCGAGCTGCTGCTGCCGTCGCTGGCAATGGCCTGGCCGACTGCGCCGGGCGCGACGAGCTTGCCGTCGACCGCGAGCTGCAGCGCGTGATCGATCGACCCGTCCTTGACTTCATCCGCAACGAGAAGGCCGCCGAGCTGGCTCGCGCCGACCGCAGTGATGCCCGCACCAAGGTTGGGCGACTTGCTGCCCCATCCATCGCCCGTGACGATGTTTTCGGCGCCGAACGAAGAGGCCGATGCCTTCGTGGTGCTGGTCCGGTTGAATTGCCAGAAATTGTAAGCGACATCCCCGTCGATGATGATCAACTCGCCGTCGGTGCCTACCGCTCCGTTCGCCGCGGCCGGCATGTGAATGCTGACAGTGCCGCCGGGGTAACCCCATCCCGGGGGATACGAAACCTCAACAAGTGGATCGGAAGAAGACGCGACGTAAACAGAGGGGGAATAACTATCCCAGTTCGCACCATAATTATAGCCGGTCGAAGAAGGCCAACCCAATTTCGTGAAGGTTGCATCGCTTGATACTTGAGTATTCCAACTCGAAGACGCAGAGAATGGCCGAGTTTCGAGTGAGGTCATATGCCTATTTTCCTTAGATATTTCGAAAGGAAATGGATAGCGAGGTAGGTAGGCCAGCCAGGTAGGCCTCGCCACTCCATCAAATACGCAGCGAATAGCCAGGCATACTGCGCGATGTGGGGCCGGATGACAGGTCATCGCCAACTCAAGCGGCGAATCGAAGGCCCATCCGCGAGCGAGGATGGTGAGATATCGCGTTCGGAATGTGATGCCAAAGGAAATTTGTTAAAAAAAATTTTTCATTAATATTTTCAACAAACTGCGGAGATGCCGCCTGTGGGAACTTTATCGCTTTTCCCCAAATGAGGCGAAAAATGAGGCCGAGGGGCCGCGATTTTCGACCTCTCCTCAAGGCGAGAGAGGCTTCGACGAACCACTCTCACGCCTGAATCCGGCGCTCCACCTGCCGGAGAGTCCCGCAAGACAATGCGGGGCTTCGTCTAGAGACAATGGCAGGTGGATCGATCGGCGATAGCCTCGCCCGCGGCGACGGCACAAGATCTTTCGAGCATGTACGTGGCACGCATATTCCGTCGGTCCGGCGACGTTTCGCAGGCGATGACGGCCTCGAGCGGCAGCAGGCAAGCGGCGGCTCCGCGCTCGCCCATCCGTTTCCAGCGGGTCGAGAGGCTCACCGGCCAGGTTGGTCCACGCGCTGGAGCAGCGGCGAAATCCGCATCACATCCTGCTGTAGCGCAGTGATCGTCGCCTGATCGTAGGCGTTCGCCTGGGCACGCAGATTGGTGGTGCCTCCCGCGACGTCGATCACGAAGGCTCCATATGTCTGGTAGGCGCGAAAGACCTTTTGCCCAAGAGGTGATAATCCGGCCGGCATCGCCACCGAAGCCGGAATTGCCAGGCGCTGGCCTTCCTGGACCAGCCCATCCGGATTCCGGCCGTCGCCGTAAATTGCTTCGCCGGTATGGCCCGGCTTCGCATAGGCTGCGTCGATTGCAATCTGCAGCGCATGCGCGATCTCGCCCCGGTCCGTTTCGGCCTGAACCAGGAGGCCGGCGAGTTGGCTGGAGCCGGTCGCCACGATACCAGCGCCCAGAGGGGGCGACATGCGCCCCCAGCCGCTGCCGGTCACGAGATCTGCCGCTGCATAGGATTGCGCCGTGGCCTTGTCGCCAAGCTGCCGTTTGAACTGCCAGAAATTATGGACGGTATCGCCGTCGATGACGAGCAACTCGCCGTCTGTCCCCGCCGCACCGTCGGCATCGGCAGGGAGGCGGAGCTGCAGGGTGCCAGCCGCACGCCCCCAGCTCGACGGATAGGTGACCGATACGACGGAATCCGAAGGCGCGCTCTGATGGATGGCGGGCGAATAGTTGTCCCAGGAAACACCGAAGAGGGCTCCTTTCGGCCAGGCGAGCGGCGTGAAGGTCGCGCCCGGCGCGATCGGCGTATTCCAGGACGAGGATGACGCGAAGGGCCGTTCACCCAGGTTGAAACGCTTGGGCACACTGCTCTCGGCCGCTTTCGAAACCTCGTGTGACAAGGTGAGTGAAGGGCAACCCCAGACGGCTGCGATCGCGAGCAGCGAGGCGAACCGAACCGGAAGCGAAACGCAGGAAGCCCTCGTCCTCGGATGTGGAGGAGACGGCCTCATCGTCCCGTCCGAACCCAGTCGATCCGGCGGTGGATGAAGAAGCGGACATAGGATGGGATCTTGGCCAGACAATAAGCCGGGCCCGACGCAAGCTCGCGCCAGGAAATGATATCCTGACCGAACCGCCACCATGCGGCGGCAATCGCCCCGACGAAGCCAGCCAGCACGCAAGATGACACCAGCAGCGGCCCCGAAGCCCCGCTCGCCGCCCACCAGGCGACGCCAATGACCTCCATCAGCATGAGCGACATCGCCAGCAACGTCAGTGGCGGAATGCACAGATCAAGCGTGAAGGCGAACAAGTGCAGGCTCCGCCTCGCGATCGCTTGCCTCATCATGGGAAGGAAGAACTCGCCGATGATCGCCAAATGGCCATGCTCCCAGCGGGTGCGCTGCTGGCGCTTGCCCGTCTCGCATTGGGGAAACTGGCTGACGACCTGTGCATCCGGGCAAAACTGCGGCGGTGTGCGCGCGAGCGCGAGTTCGGCGCCGATCTTTTGATCTTCCGCCAGATGGCCGGTCGCAAGATCAAGCTTGATGATGAGCTCGTAGGGAAGGCCCATTCCGGTGCCCATCAACTGGCATGGCAATCCCAAATGCATTGAGCCCAAGGGTCGCACGAGGTTCTTGACGGTCCAGGCGAGCAACGAAACCTTGTCTGACGAACTCGGGAACGGCGGCGCCAACATCACATCTCTCGCCTGGACCGGGCGCCCGGTCGCGACGCAACGTCTTGCCAAAATTTCGAGCGTGCCAAGCGCGACCTCGCAATCGGCGTCAAGGACGATGACGACCTGCGGTGGATCGGAAGCAAGCGATCGGATGCCGTGATCCAGCGCATAGCCCTTGCCTCTGCGTGTCGGGTCTTCCCGTATGATCACGTCGGCGCCGGCGCCGGCGGCGATCCGTGCTGTGTCGTCCGAGCAATTGTCGGCCACCACCAGCAAGCGCCCGGTCGGGGGCATCTGGGACATGAGCGAAGCGACGGTGCCCGCGATGACCGCTTCCTCATCATGGGCCGGCATGACGACCGTGAACCGCGGGCAACGCACGAAGGGGATCGGTGCCGAACGCTTCGAGGGAAAGACCGCTGCTCCGATCTGCAAAGCTAGAAAGGCTACCGGAATCGCAGTCAAGCAGCCGAATATCAACAGAGTCAGAGTAGCCGTCTCGACGAGCATGGTCATGGTGGTCGCGCCCCTGCATGGCCAACGGCAAGCGCGTCGCGGTTTCCCTGCGATAGCCGTATGAAGAACTAACTGACGACGGGGTTCACCGGTTCACGGCGCGGCGACTGCTTGCTGCTAAGGCAACGCTGCCCGCCACCGCAGGCCGCTTCTCGATAACAGCGTGGCCGCCAGCCCGAAGGCTGGCCGAGCTTTCGCCGACCTATCGTGAAGCAGACCCGCTTTCCTTTCCCGTCGGCCGTCCCGCGTTCAGGACCTCATCATCCGAACCGACTGAATGCGCCCCATCACGGCCGGAGGGCTGCACCGCCACTCTGCAAGTCTTTCGCGATCTCTTCGAGAACGACCCAGGAATCGATGAAGTAGCGGCGAAACAAGCGCTTCGGCTGCTGCAAAAAGCGCCAGAACCACTCCAGTCCAACCGATTGCATCCAAACGGGCGCCCGGCGCAGCGTGCCCGCGTGAAACTCGAGAGCAGCACCAACAGCCAGGCCGTACGCGTCCCCCAGTCCGCTGCGATGACGGTCGATCCAGATTTCGGATTTGGGACTGCCCACCCCGAAGAAAATATGCGTCGCCCCTAGCTCGGCAATTCGATTTTCCAAGGCAAGACTGGCGACGGTATCGGCTTCGAAACCGAATTCCGGCACATGAATACCCAGTTGATTTTCGTCGAAGCCCGCGGCCAGCAAACGATTACGAAGAATATTTGCCGTGATCTGGTTCGGTGAAACAAAAAACGGCCTGTGGATACCGGGCCTAAGATTCTCGAAGACCAGCGGGAAGAGATCAGCGCCGGTTACGCGCTTCTTGACGCCAACCCTGCGCAAACGCGCATAAACCAAAATCGGCATGCCATCGATGGTTGTCTTCCAGGAACTGCAATACGCTTTTCTGAAGGCTGAATTCTTTCGCAGATTCACGACGTGGTCGACATTCAATGTCGTCAGCAGCCGGATGCCACCGCCTTTGGGGACAGGCGATCTGCAGATCTCTCGCGCTATATCGCCAATTTGTTCGCAGCAGAATTGGAGGCCGAACATCGATCTTGAAGGCGCGGACCGCGCTATTTGGACGCTTCGGGCTCCGTATTGCTGGTCGAGTGTAAACCCGCCTGCCAAATGCATTCTTTTCAAACGCATCCCACACCTCCACTTATAATTATATTTTTATTATTCTTACGCCCCACAAAGCCACGAATTACTTTTATATCCTTCAGGATACGCAAAACATGAAGCGCTGAAGGCACTGGCAAGGACCTGGATCCTCGTCAAATGCGCAACCCGTTGCGCTTTTAACGCGCCAACTTCGGTTCTCATCCGCGTTTATCCAGAAAGGAAAGCAACTCTCTTGAAGACGCCGAACCGACGCGCACCGCAGACGTTGGATTTCTGACCCTTCCAAATATTCTGGTAAACCGATGGCGACGAATGCAATTTCATCCCGCGCGCGACATCTTTCTGCAGCCATCATGGCTCGCGGAAGCCAGTTATTCTGGACCGTCATGGTGGTCTCCATCGAGATGATCGCGATTGCCGCTTCCGCCTATATCGCGTTCATCGCGTATTCGGCGGCGGTTTATGGCGTTGTTTTCTTCCACAGCGACTACGTTGTCGCTTCCCTGGCGGCGGCTGCGCTCTATGTCGCGCTGTGCATCGCCGACAACCAGTATGATCTTCTTGGTCCGCAATGGAACGAACAGAGCCGCTCGCGGGGCAGCGCGGCTCTCGCTCTGTCGTTCATCATGCTTCTGACAATCGGTTATCTGTCCAATAGTCTGGGTGGTTATTCACGCGGCACATTCGTGGCGCAGCTACTGACGACTCTTCTGATTCAGATCGCCGTCAGGACCGCGCTCTGGCAGGTGATCGATCGCGTCCGCTGGCACGGGCGGTGGCGCCGCGAAAACATGGCTGTGCTGATCATGCCGGGGGCGCGCGAAACCGGGCACATGCGAGCGCGCTTGGCGGCGCGGCACGAGCATATCCTGCGTTGGTACGACTTCCCGTCGGCACCGGGCGGCGCCCACGAGGATGCCTCCCTGGAAGTACAACTCCTGGCGATCCGGCGTGAATGCCGGGCTTTGCCGATCGACGCCGTGCTCGTCCTCTTCGGCTCGGACAACATGGAGGTTGTTTCTCACACGGTGGAGACGCTGTCGGAGCTCCCCGTGCGCATCCAGCTCCTCCCGATCGATCTGGCCGAACTGATGCAACGCAGCCGCATCGGCAGCTATGGCAATTTGCGTGTGCTCGAACTGTTCTGCGGGCCCAGCTCGCTGCGAGACCGCTTCCTGAAGCGGGCGTTCGACATCGTCGTGTCCGCCACGCTCCTCGTCCTCCTGAGCCCGCTCTTTCTCGTCGTCGCAGCCATCATCAAGCTCGACACGCGCGGCCCCGCTCTGTTCAAGCAGACGCGGCTCGGCTTCAACAACGAGCCAATCCAGGTCCGGAAGTTTCGTAGCATGAGCTGCCAGACGGACGCGGGCGAGAGATTTCGTCAGGCAGTCCGCAACGACCCGCGCGTGACCCGGGTCGGACGGGTTTTGCGGCGGACCAACATCGACGAGCTGCCGCAACTGCTCAATGTCCTCATGGGCGAGATGTCCCTCGTCGGCCCACGGCCCCATGCCGTTGCCCATAACCACATGTTCGCCGATCAGATTCGCCGGATGTTCCGGCGCCACAATGTCAAGCCCGGGATAACCGGCTGGGCCCAAATCAACGGCCTCCGGGGCGAAACCGATACGTTTGAAAAGATGCAGAAACGGATCGAATACGATCTCTACTATGTCGATAACTGGTCGTTCTTCTTCGATCTCAAGATCCTCGTGAGGACGGTCACCTCAAAGCAGGCTTACATCAATGCCTATTGAGCGGGAAGGTCATGCCCCGATGCGGATTTGCTATTTCGTGTCCGAATACCCCGCCGTCTCGCACACCTTCATCCGCCGCGAGATCGTGGAGCTCGAAAAGAATGGAATTTCTGTTCTGCGCGTGTCGCTGCGCGGGCGCGATCGCAAGCTGGTGGATCCGGACGACATCGCCGAAAGGGCCCGCACGCGCTATATTCTCGACGGCGGCCTCGCCACCCTCGCGACGGGCCTTTTTCGCGCCATCGCACGAAGCCCGCGGTCGCTGGCGAAAGCCGCCGTTGCCGCCATCGGGATGATGCGGAAATCGAACCGCCCGGCGCCGCTGCATGTGACCTATCTCGCGGAAGCGCTGGTCCTGGCGCAATGGGTTATCGAGGAGGACATCGAGCACGTCCACGCTCATTTCGGCACGAACGGGGCGGAAGTCGCCATGCTGTGCCATATCCTCACCGGTGTGCCCTACAGCTTCACGGTGCATGGGCCGGATGAGTTCGACAGGCCGGAATATCTGGGCTTGCCCGCAAAGGTGAGGCACGCCGCTTTCGTCTGCGCGATCAGTTCGTTCACCGGCAGCCAGCTTTGCCGCTGGGTTCCGGCAGAGGAGTGGCACAAGATCAAACCGGTGCATTGCGGGCTCGATGCGGATTTCCTGGGGGCTCCGCCATCGCGGATCATTTCGAAATCCCAGCTCGTGGCGGTCGGCCGGCTCAGCGAGCAGAAGGGCCACCTGGTCTTGCTCCAGGCCCTCGCGCTCCTGGTGCGCGAGGGCGAGCCCTTCAAACTGACAGTGGTCGGGGACGGTCCGTTGCGGCCGCAGCTCGAGCAGACCATCAGGGACCTCGGGCTGAGCCAGCATGTCGAACTGGCCGGCTGGATGAGCAATGCCGAGGTACGCCGCGTACTCCGCGAGGCGCGAGCGCTTGTCCTGCCGAGCTTCGCCGAGGGGCTGCCCGTCGTCCTCATGGAGGCCCTGGCGCTCGGCCGGCCGGTCATTGCGACCTATGTCGCCGGGATTCCGGAACTGGTCGCAGAGCGAGATTGCGGCTGGCTCGTACCCGCGGGCAATGCCGACCGGCTTGCCGGAGCCATTCGGCAATGCCTTCACGCGCCTGACTCGGTGATCTGGGCCATGGGAGCCGCGGGGAGAGAGCAGGTGATCGAGCAGCACGACATCGCCCGCGAGTGCCGGAAGCTCGCAGCCTTGTTCAGGGCCGAACAGCAGAAGAAACCGGCTTCCTTCGAGGACCGCGAAGAGACAGCGGAGATTGCCCGCATCCGGGACGAAGCTGTCACCGCCCCCGCGAACCGCGGCGCGAAGCTCGGAGAGCTCGTCACGCTGCGCCCCGGCGGTTCAGGTTGGGTCAAGGGATGAGCGCACCGCACCGGCCCCTTCCGCAGATGATGCCGTCGATCGGCGGCACGGCCCCCTGGCTCGATCCGCTCGCGGCTGCAGAGCAGCGGGCTGAGGCCGTGTGTCACACCAGGACCTGGACCGACGCCATGGAGCAGGAAGCATGAAGCGCGTTCTCGGCCTCCTCGCCGCCGTGCCGGACGGCATGCCCTTGGGCGATGTGGGCCGGGCGCCGCCGACATGCTCCGTACGGGAAGCCAATCTCGAGGGGATCTGGCAACTCTTGCGGGGCGTTGTCTTCGTCCTCCTGCTGACCCGCGCCTCGTCCGACCAAATCTTCAACATGCTTGGCGGCGAGGCCGGCGCAGGGTCGATGGGGGTCGGCGCCCTCCTCAACGTTCTCGCGATCGCGGTTGCAGGCTTCCTGTTCCTGCGTGCGCCTCTGAAGGCGCCATTTCCCGTCCTCGCGATCTGGGGACCATTCCTGCTGATCGCCTTCAGCTCGGCACTCCGCGCACCGGATTTCTCGGCAGCGATGCGGCTGGCCTTCGTCCTGCTCACCTACTGGGCTTTTTTCGCGATCCCGTTCTTCATCCTGCGCTCCTCGCGTGACGTCCTGCGGTTCGTCTTCGTCGTGCTCGTCTCCTCTATCCCCCCCACGCTCTACGCTTTCGTGGATATCGCGCGGGGGATCTCCAATCTGCACGATTTCCGCCTGCAATCGACGTTCATGCACGCGAACATCTATGCGTTCTATATCGTGCTGTTGCTGGGACTGGCACTCTATGTCCGGGCCTCGAGCGTCGCGCGCGCGTCGCCCCGCATCCGCATGCTGGTGACGCTCTACATCCCCCTGCTCGTGGTTCTCCTGCTGCTCACCAAGACGCGCAGCGCCTGGGCCGTCAGTGGGGGGATGTTCCTGGTCTATGCGCTCATGATCGATCGCCGGTTTCTCGCGGGCCTGCTGCTGGTCCCGGTGCTGTTCGTCGCCAGCCCGAACCTGGCCGATCGCTTGACGGATGTTACGGCCGCGACGGAGGTCGACGATTTCTCGCAGCTCAATGAAGACACGCGGCTGAATTCGTATGTCTGGCGGCAAGCGTTGTGGGAAACCATCATTCCGCATGTGCTGGAGCGGCCGCTGCTGGGCCATGGCCTCGAAACGCTCAGGCCTTCGACGCCGCTCTTCTTCCCGCTCGTCCTTCCCCCGGGCATCGATGGCCACAACGTCTATCTGCAGATGAGTTTTGAACTGGGCCTGCTCGGCCTGCTCGCGCTTGTCTGGCTGTTGGGTTGCGTGGCCTGGCGCCTGGCGAGAGGGTGGCGGCGCGATCCGCCGGGTATACTGATCATGGCCTGCCTCCTGATCGCGTACATGCTCGAGTGCTACTCGGACAACATGCATTTCTACCTGTCATTCAACTGGTACTTCTGGTTCGTCATGGGCACGGTCTGTAGCTGGATCGGCCGGAACGAACCTGCGGCGACGGTCGATTCAGACCTTCTCGGCCCGGCCGGTACGATGGGCGGGCGCCTGCACACCCTACGCTGTCCGGAGCCGCGGCGACGGTGACGTTTCACTGCCCGCGCGGCAGGAACGACGACGGACCGCCCGACGTTTGCTCTGTGAATGCCACTGCGGGCGCAAGGCGTCGGGAGGGGACGGAGAGCGGTGAGCCGCGTCTCCGGGACGGAGCCGTCAAGGCGAATGTCTTTGCCTCATTCGCGAGCCTATCGAGCCGAACCGGGCGCCGGAAACGGGCCCATTTTGATCGAAGTGCAAAATGGACACGAGAAGCCGCCTACAGACCACCCCCAGCACGGAAAGGTTCGAACCGCGGATCGAGGTGCCGTCGCGGCCCTCCTTCGGGTTCGGAAGTCTCCGAAACCGCAAAAAGCTGCTGGGCTTCGGCACCATCGCGTGCCTTGCGCTCGCTGCCATCTATGTCGGCGTTCGCCCAGCGACCTATACGGCGTCCAGCCAGCTGCTGATCTATATCAGGCAGGCCATGACGGGCACCGACCAGGCGATCCTGCCCGGGCGAGCCGATCTACCCATGGTCCATAACCAGATCGAACTGCTCCGATCCGGCAATGTCCTGGCCAAGGTCGTCGAAGAGCTGCAACTGGCTCAGGATCCCGAATTCATCGATAGCCTCACATCGCCTCCCGAGCCTTCCAGAAACCAGGCGGGGCAAGGTTCCCCCCAATCAGGTGCGGACGGAGCCGCCTATCGCGCGGCGCTGACCGTTCTGGGCAAGAATCTCAACGTTCGGCAGGACGGGACAAGCCATCTCGTCACGGTCAGCTTCAGATCTCTGGATCCTGCCAAGGCTGCGCGCATCGCCAATACGGTGGTTCGCACCTATCTGCAGGAGCGGACCCGGGCGTTCGATGCCGCCGCATCCCGAGCACCGACGCTGCGCGAAATCTATCAAAATCTCGGTCCGAGCGCCCGGGTGCTTTCCGAAGCAGAACCGCCCGTGAAACAGAACGGGCCGCCGGCGGCCTTGATCCTCGCCGCCGCGGCCCTGGTCGGCTTCGGCACGGCTGCCGCGATCGCCATCCTGCTCGACATGCTCGACGACGGGATCCGCAGCCGGCAGCAGATGGAATTCGTCCTCGGCCTGGAATGCCTCGGCGTCGTGCCTCGCTTCGCCGGCATCGCCTCCTGGCCCGAAGACGCCGCCGCCCGCCGACTCGTCGCATCGCGGCATTCGGTCCTGCAGCGCGCTGCGGCCATGATCGAAGACGTTTCGCCCCCTGGATTTCAGACAGTCGGCGTGACATCGACCCTACCCGGCGAAGGCGCGACCACGGTGGCCATCGGGCTGGCGCAGGCTGCAGCGACGGCAGGAAAGCGGGTGCTGCTGGTCGATACCGTCGCGGACAACCCGTCGCTCTCGCGCTGGGTGGCGGACCTCTCGCAGGCCCCTCCGCTTGCGGGAGAGCATCGTCCCCCGGCCGACGTGCTCGACGGCCTCGTCCCGGCGCAGCCCAGGCTCCATGTCCTGCCGCTTGCCGAACGACTCGCCGGCGACAGCCTGATCCCCGGTGGCCTGCTGGAAGGTGTGCTGCGCGCCGCGCAAGGCAGCTACGACCTGGTCATCGTCGACATGCCGTCATTGGTCGCCGGCCCTCAGGTACGCGCGGCTGCTCAGTTGCTCGATGGCTTCCTGCTCGTCGTGAAATGGGGCTCGACCCGGTCGGAGCTCGCCCGCCAAGCGTTCCAATCCGCGGGCCAGGCCCGGGATCGATTCATGGGCACAGTCCTCAACATGGCCGACGAACGGGAGATGGAGCGTCGCGGCTATGAGCTTCCGGCGGAATCGAAGGCCGCGACGACAGCGTGAAACAGATCGCTCCGGCCTTCAGGCGGAGTTCGACACAGGGGAGAGCATCATGAAGGTCGTACTCTTTTGCGGTGGCATGGGCATGCGGCTGCGGGGCTATGTCGACGATGTCCCGAAGCCGATGGTGCAGATCGGATCGCGCCCCATCCTCTGGCATCTGATGAAGTACTACGCGCATTTCGGCCACAAGGACTTCATCCTGTGCCTGGGCCACAAGGGCGGCGCCATCAAGGACTATTTCCTGAAATACGACGAGTCGATCTCGAATGATTTCGTCTGGTCCCGAGGCGGTCGGAAGATCGACTTCATCAGCCGGGACAGCGACGACTGGACCATCACCTTCGTGGAAACCGGTCTGCATGCGACGATCGGTGAGCGCCTCAAGGCGGTCGAGCCCTATCTGCAGGGCGAGGAGTATTTCCTGGCGAATTACGGCGACGGCCTCAGCGACCAGCATCTGCCGACGATGATCGACGAGTTGCAGCGCAGCGACGCCGTCGGCTCGCTGTTGCTCGTGCAGCCCACGGCGAGCTTCGACCTAGTCAAGACGAGGCCCGACGGCAAGATCGCCGAGGTCGCCTCGCTGAGCCAGGCGGACGTGTGGATCAATGGCGGCTTCTTCGTCTTCCGTCACGAGATCTTCGACTACATCAATCCCGGCGACGAGCTGGTGCGGGAGCCCTTCGCGCGACTGATCCAGCGCCAAGCCCTGCTGGCGCACAAATGCACCGGCTTCTGGCAGTGCATGGACACGTTCAAGGACAAGCAGAGCCTGGAGGAACTCAACGACACCAACCCACCCTGGAAGGTCTGGAAAGATCGTGCGGCGATGCCGTATCCGGCGGTGGCGACGGTGACGGCTGCTCCCGTGACAACGCAGGTTGCGTGACCATGCTGCGCCTGAAGCCGGATCATGCCGGCGCTTCGCCGTTGCAGGTTCTATGCCTGGGCTGCCACTCCGACGACATCGAGATCGGGTGTGGCGGCACGGTTCTGAAGCTCGCGGCGGAGTATCCGGACGCTGAGTTTCATTGGGTGGTCTTCAGCGCGAATGGTGTCCGTGCGGAGGAGGCTGCCAGGGGGGCTCGCCATTTCGTCGCCCCTGCCCGTATGAAGCAGGTGATCCTGAAGGAGTTCCGGGACGGCTACATGCCGTTCGCCGGAGCCGACATCAAGAACGTCTTCGAAGAGATCAAGCGAGGGCTCTCTCCGGATATAATCTTCACCCATAACCGCCACGATTCCCATCAGGATCATCGACTGATCGCCGAGCTGACCTGGAATACGTTCCGCAGTCACTTCGTCCTCGAGTACGAGATCCCGAAATATGACGGCGACCTCGGGCAGCCGAATGTCTTCAACCCGCTCTCAGGAGACATCTGCGAGCAGAAGGTCAGGCTCATCCTCGATACCTTCAAGTCCCAAGCCGACAAGCATTGGTTCGACCGCACGACGTTCATGGCGCTGATGCGGCTACGCGGAATGGAATGCAATGCCGCGAGCGGATACGCGGAGGCATTCTACGCCCGCAAGCTGATGCTCTAGGTGACCGGCAGGCTGCGCGTCCTCGCTCGGCAGTTCGGGCAACGCGATCTCTGCCTGCGGGAAATGACAAAAACCATGTCGAAGAACGCCTCACCCGAAAGAGAGCGGCGCAATGAAGGACGGCAACGAACCGCTCGTCAGCGTGGTGACCTCGACCCATAACGGCGAGGCGTTCCTTGAGGAATGCATCGAAAGCGTTCTGCGCCAGACCTATCGGAATTGGGAATATATCATTCTCGACAATGCGAGCACCGATGGAACGCTCGCCATCGCCCAGGAATACAGCCAACGCGATCGCAGAATTCGCGCACATCGCTGCGATGAGCTTCAGCCCGTCATCGCCAATCACAATAAAGCGCTAAGCCTCATTTCGGAAGATAGCAAATACTGCAAAATCATCTTGCCGGACGATTTGATCTTTCCGGAATGTCTCGAGAAGATGGTCGACCTCGCCGAAGCGTACCCGTCAGTTGCCATCGTGAGCGCCTATCAGTTGAGCGGAGGGCGCGATATCTGGTACGTCCGGAACGCCGGATTATCGTATTCGACACCGGTCATTTCCGGGCACGAAATCTGCCGGGCTCAGCTGCTTGGCAGGTTGAACGTATTCGGAAACCCGACCTCGGTCTTCTACCGAGCAGATCTTATACGAAGCACGGACGCTTTCTTTCCGAACCCGACCCTGGATGCGGATACCAGCGCCTGCCTCAAGTGGCTGAGATCGGCGGATTTCGGGTTCGTGCATCAGGTTTTGACGCATGAGCGCATCAACTATGACCGGTTGACCGCCAAATCACTCCGAGACAATACCCATTTAGCCGCTGCAATCAGGGATTGCCAGGAATATGGAGACTGGTATCTCTCGCATTCAGAAAAAGAAAATCGAATCAAACAACTCCTCGCTCAATATTACTTGAGCCTCTCTGCCAACCCCCTCGAATTCAACAACAGACACTTCTGGATGCATCAAGGCGAACGACTGAGCACCCTTATTCGGCAAGTCGGCAGTAGAAAGCTTTTCAAAAATCTCGCCGCAAGGTTTGTCGCCTTGATTCTAAGTCGGAAAGCGATGTGAAAACCGTGGCCGCCCACCTTTCCAGTGACCGGCCGGTTACTTCGTTTTCCTGACATGATTTGAGACGGAGCCGCGCCGCTTTCGCGCTCGAGCCAGACGAGATTCCGGGCGGGATCATCATCGACCTGCCAATTGCCCTCGCCGCGCGGAAAAGCTTATCCGAATGGAGGCGGGCAGCGGATTCTCCATCGCTCCAGATGGGATGGCGAACCGCCGCAAGGCTTCGCGCGGGAGGGGATGGTGGCACCGGCCAGCCTGCCGACGCCATACCCTCACCCCTCCGCGATTAGCGACTGCGTCAAGCAGCCCATCGACGCGAAGACCGGGTGGCTATCCTGCCTGCGTGATGGATTTCATGGGCGCTCCGGCATCTCCCGTGCCGCTCGCTCGCAACGCGCCCAGGCTCCGCCGGCGACGGTGTCGCCACATCTCGCGCTAGGGACAAGTCCAGAACAGCTTGGCGTCGAGAAGGCCGCTCTGGCGATGCTTCATCAGCATCTTGAGCCGTGTATAGGGAGGCGCATTGAAATCCTCCCCGGTCATTGCAATGCGCTCGAAGACGCCGTGCATCTGGCGAGCGCCGGTTTCGGCAGTCCAGCGGGCTTCGAACGTTGGCAAGACCCGGCTGATCTTGTCGAAATTGACGCGATAAGACCGATTATCCGCGCTCGGCTCGCCGACGATCAGCTCGCAACCCGAAAACTCGTTCGCGACGATACGGGCGATTTCGATGACGCGGTAATTCTGCTGGTTCGAGCCGACATTGAAGATCTGGCCGCGAACGCGATCGGCTGGAGCCGTCAGCGACAGGTGCACGGCCTGGCACATGTCGAGCGCATGGACGAGCGGACGCCATGGCGAACCGTCGGAGAGCAGCTTGATCTGCTTCGTCGTCCAGGCAAGGCCGCAGAGGTCATTCAGCACGATGTCGAAACGCTGGCGCGGTGAAGCACCATAAGCCGTGGCGTTGCGCAGGAAGCAGGGCTCGAAATCGTCGCCGGCCATGGCGGAGACGTCACGCTCAACCTTCGCCTTGCATTCGGCATAGGCCGTCTGAGGATTCACCGGGCTGTCCTCGTCGAGGATCTGGTCCGGATTGCCCACCCCGTAGACGGAGCAGGAGGACATATAGACGAAGCGCTTGATCCCGGCCTTGCGCGCGAGCTGCGCCAGCCGAACCGATCCGCCATGATTGATCTCGTGGGTCAGCTGAGGATCCTGCTGGCCCAGCGGATCGTTCGACAGCTCCGCCAGATGCGCGACGGCGTCGAACCCTTGCAGATCTTCGATGCTGATTTCGCGCAGATCCTTGGTGATGACCGCAGGCCGCGGTCCTCTCATCGGATAAAGCCAGCCCTGGCGGTAAAAGCCGGTGTCGAGTCCGACGGCGTCGATGCCCTGCTCAAGCAAATAAGGACCGAGAAGCGCGCCGACGTACCCGTCCGCGCCGGTAAACAGCACCCGCATATTCAACCCTCCAGCACCGGCTCGCAGACATATGGTCTGCGCTACCCGATCCCGATGCCATCAGCGTGCAAATGCTTTGGTGCGCCTTCTCGTTCCAGAGCATGCCGGTATCCGCGCGCTCGAAAACGCCCGGCAGAATCCCTCCGCCGGGTCACCGAGCTTCAATGCCGCACCGGCGCGCAACTTTCAGGCGGCAAGAGGCGTTTTCTATTCACCGGACGCTGAATTCGCATGGTCTTCAGCGAGACCCGCAAAGATCTTTCGCCGATGTCATTTGACTGAACTCTTGGGGGGCTGCCTTGAAATTCGTCGCTACCAAGCTCGCGGGCGCGTTCATCCTCGAACTCGAGCGCCGAGAAGATGATCGGGGCTTTTTTGCCCGGACCTTCTGCCAGACCGAATTCGAGGCCCATGGCCTCAAGCCGACCATCGCGCAAGCCAATCTCGCCTCGAACATCCGCAAGGGCACCTTGCGGGGCATGCATTTCCAGTATCCCCCGGCAGCCGAGACCAAGCTCGTGCGATGCACGCGCGGCGCGATTCTCGACATCATCGTCGACTTGCGCCCGGAGAGCCCTACGTTCCTGCAGCATATCGAGGTCGAGCTGAGCCAGAAGAACGGGCTCGCGCTCTATGTGCCCGAACGCTTCGCCCATGGTTACCAGGCGCTCGAAGACGGAACGGACACGAGCTATCAGGTCGGCGAATTCTACACGCCGAGCGCTGAGGGCGGGCTGATGCACGACGATCCGCGCCTCGGCCTGACATGGCCCCTGCCCGTGACCGTCATTTCGCCGAAAGATCAAGCTTTCGCGCCGTACGACGCGATCGAGGACGAGCTGAAAGCCAGGATGAATTCCATGCCGATCCTGGTGGCCGGCTGACAAACAGGGGGAAGACACCATGCTGATCGTCGATACGGCGCTAAGGAAACGCGCGGAAGAAAACAACCCGATCCGCGTCGGCATTCTCGGCGCCGGCTTCATGTGCCAGGGGCTCGCCAACCAGATCGCGAATTCCGTGCCCGGCATGCGCCTGGCGGCGATCTCCAATCGCCGCCCGGAGCGGGCTCTCAACGTTCTCGCCTATGCCGGGTTCGAAGGCGCCAAGCTGTCCGGGAGCCAAAGCGCGCTGGACGAAACCATCCGCTCCGGCAAGCCGGCCGCCACGGAAGACGCCCTGCTGCTGGCGCGCTCACCGGAAATCGATGTACTCGTCGATACGACCGGCTCCGTCGAGTTCGGCGCGCGTCTCGTGCTGGAGGCTTTCAAGCACGGCAAGGACGTGGTGCTGATGAACGCCGAGATCGACGCCACGATCGGGCCGATCCTGCATGTTCACGCACGCCGGCATGGACGCATCCTCTCCGCCTGCGACGGCGATGAGCCGGGCGTGCAGATGAACCTGGTCCGCTGGGTCCGGGGATTGGGACTGACGCCCCGCCTCGTCGGCAATATCAAGGGCCTGCAAGACCCCTACCGCACCCCGACCACCCAGAAAGGCTGGGCGGAACGCTGGGGGCAGAACGCGGCGATGGTGACGAGCTTCGCCGACGGCTCCAAGATCAGCTTCGAGCAGGCCATCGTCGCCAATGCGACCGGGTTCGGGGTGCTGCAACGCGGCATGTCGCGCGGGCTCGAATATCGCGGCGATGTCATGGCCATCGGCAAGCTCTACGACATCGACAGGCTGCGGGAGATGGGCGGCGCCGTGGACTATGTCGTCGGCACTCCCCTCACCAAGGTTTTCGTACTGGCGGAGCACCCCGACCCGAAGCAGCAGCACTATCTCAACCTCTACAAGATGGGCGAAGGCCCGCTCTATTCGTTCTTCTCGCCTTACCATCTGGTCCATTTCGAGACGCCGCTCTCGATTGCACGTGCGGTACTGTTCCGCGACGAATTGGCGCCGCCGCTCGGCGGCCCGGTGGTCGAGGTCTGCGCGGTCGCCAAGCGCGACCTGAAGGCCGGCGAGACCCTCGACGACTACGGCATGTACATGACCTATGGTGAAGCCGTGAATGTCGAGGAGATGAGCGCCAATCGCTATCTCCCCGAAGGCCTGGTCGCCGGCTGCCGCCTTGTCCGTGACGTCGCGAAGGACGCGGTCCTGACATATGGCGACGTCGTCCTGCCGCCTGGGCGCCTCGCCGACACGCTACGGGCCGAGCAATATCGCCATTTCCGCGGCGAGACCTGGCTCGAGGACCTGCTCAGGGTCGCGGCCTGATCTCAGCCGGCCGGCCGGTCCCGTAGAAGCCGCGCGAAGACGCTGTCAAGCGCCTGCAGAGCACGGCTTCGCAACCGCCGATAGACGGGCAGGCGCAGCACGGCGAGGACACAGATCCCGGCGTAAAGTAGCCCCGCCGCTGCTAGCACCGCCAGCGCCGGCACGGTCGGGAGACCTGCGACCGCCCGTGCGAGCGCAAAGCCGATCACAGCCGCGGTCAGCATCGGCACGGCGACGACTGCGAGGATATCCCGGATCGCCAAGTTCGTCCGATGAATGGCCATGAACAGCGAGGGAAAGAACGCGACGTAGCGCGAAATGCTGTAACACAGCGCCACGCCCACAGCGCCATAAGGAAGCCCGATCAGGAACGACGCGACATAGATCGGAACGCCGATCAGGCTCCAATAGAACATGCGGTCGGTTCGACCGGTCGAGATATAGATCCAGCTGGTCGTGCTCATTGGAACCGAGGCCAGCATGCCGAGCACCAGATAGGCGAAGATCGGCTCGACAGCCTGCCATTGCGAGCCGAGCACGATGTTGACGATCGGCGACGCGCCTCCGTAGAGGAGGCCGGCTATCCCAGCGCCGACAAAGGTGATGACGCCCAATGCGTCGAGATAGGCTTCGCGCCACCTTGCAGGCTCGCGATGCAATCGGCTCAAGGCCGGAACCATGGCGGAACCCAGCGGCCCGCTGAGAAAGTTGAGCGGCATCGTCAACAGCGTGTACGCCCGCGAATAGAAGCCGAGCTCGACCGAGCCCCAGCGCGCGCCGATCAGGATATTGTCGAGCTGCTGATGGAAATAGCTCAGGATCGACGCGGCGGTCAGGTGGAAGCCGAACTTGAGGGATGATTTCGCCGCAGACCAGTCCTTCACGATACTCGGCCGCCACGGGCATCGAAGCCAGACGATCGTCGTCGTCGTCAATGCCGAGCCCCAGGTCTGGAGCACCAGGGCCCAGTGCCCCGCGGCGAACAGCTTGGCCGCGATAATGGCAACGACGATGCCGGCGGCAAGGCCGCTCAGCGAGGCGATCTGCAGATCGAGCCATCGCATGTTGCGGGTTAGCAAAGCGGTATGCATCGCCCCGATCGAATAGATCGGCGCGGTCAAGCCAAGACCCAGAATCACGAGCGGCAGGCGTCGGTCTTCGAAAAGCCAGAGCGAAGCCGGCGCGGCCGCCGCCGAAAGCAGGAACGCCAGGAGCCCCGTCCCGCAGGCGATCCACATCAGCACGCTCGCCGTGTTCTGATCGAGCTTCTCCTGCTGCACCGCCGCCGTCGCCACGTTAAGTTCAGTCAGGACGACGATGAACGCCGTCACTGTCCCCGCCATGGCCACAAGTCCGAACTGGCTTGGCGCGAGCAGGCGCGCGAGCGCGGCCGAACCGGCCAATTGCAGCCCGAAGCGGATAAACTGAGAGCCTATGCCAATCGCGCCCCCGGCGATCGTGCGCTTCCCGAGGGCATCCCTGAGATGGTCGGAGGAAAGCATCTGCTCATTGGTCGCCATCCGCCCCAGGGCATCGCGTCTGCCGGTCAAAACCCGTCCCCCGCCATGCGCGCCGGTCGAAGCAACCGGTGCTTGCCATATGGGTTAAACGCCTGAGCGCGTTGATAGTTGGGCACCAGCAGGCACGCGTCGAGTTTATTCATGGTGGGGCATCGAATGGCGCGCGAACGAGGATCGCGACCCGGCTGAGCCTCTCCAGGTGTTCAGACGACCATAGCACGAGGACGCTTCATGATCTCCCCTGCCGACCTCGCTCCTGGCCGCGTGCTTAACGACAGCAGCTCGACTGCCAGAACCCTGTCAGCGCCTGACTTACCAACAATACCGTAATATGTTACTATTATTCCCTTGGGTCACGATGCCGAGCACCCCCACTCAGAGAGTAAGCTAATGCGTCGTTCTGAGAATGGTACCGTAGCCTTTTTTGGAAGCTTCAACTCCACCAATTTCGGGAATGAATGTACTCTCAAGGCTGTCATTTTCCATTTCCGCAAAACTTATCCTGGAACAAAGTTCATTTGTATAACGGACGGGCACAAAAGCGCTGCCAGGTCTGAAGACATCGAAGCGGTTCCGGTCAGCCCCGAACTGCTCGAGGCCTGGAAAGCCCGGACGCCGCTCGGGCGGCTCGTGCGCAGAGCCGTCATCGGCCTGCCTGCCGAAATATACCGTTTCATTTCCGGCATCATGGCGCTGAGGCGCGCGCGAATGCTGATCGTCCCGGGCACGGGATTGCTCACGGATGCTTTCGGGCTGACGGGATGCGGACCCTACGCCCTGTTCAGATGGGCGATCATAGCGAGGCTATGCGGATGCAAATTGGTCTTTCTGAGCGTCGGAGCGGGGCCGCTCTATAGTCGCCTTGGTCGATTCTTTGTGAAATCAGCGCTCTCTCTGGCGGCCTTCCGTTCGTATCGCGACATTTCAAGCCGCCAGTACCTGACGAGCATCGGGTTCGAAGCCGAACGCGACCCAATCTACCCCGATCTTGCATTCAGCCTTCCGGCTCCCGCCTCACCACCGGCCGATGATCGGCCCTCGGAAGTCGGCCTGGGGGTCATGGCCTATCTGGGAAACTACAGCGCGGCTCACCCCATCGCATCGACGGATCGGGACTACTGGGACAATCTGGCCCGGTTTTCGAAGTGGCTGATCGCTGAGGGATATAATGTAAGGCCGTTTATCGGCGACATGGTGGATGCCCCAGCCAGAGAGCGGTTTATTCGCTCATTGCACGAAGACGTGCAGCCGCACCGTGACGGCGCGATTATCGATGAGCCCGTCACATCCTTCGAAAGCCTGATGCCGGCCATTGCCGCCACCGATGTCGTGGTCGCGACGCGGTTTCATAACATTCTGCTGTCGATACTGAGCGGAAAGCCTGTCATTGCCATCTCGTTTCACCACAAATGCGCGTCGCTGATGGCCTCGGTGGGCCTGTCCGCCTATTGCCTGGACACTCACGGCCTGGATGCTGACGCGCTGATCCGGACGTTCCAGCTCCTGATCGTGAATTCCAAAGAGGTCAAAGCCCAGATCGCACAGAAGGTGCTCGAATTTCGGCGCGAGTTGGACGATCAATACGAGAAGGCGTTCGGTACGCCGGCCGACGCGCCCTTGAAACCGAAAGATATCGAGCCCCTCGTAACCGCTGTTGGCAGGCCGCGGCCCCGAGCGGCTGGAACGCCTCGATCCCAGGTGGCTGATCATCGATCTGGCGCAGGGACGGCCAGCGACGATACGGCAACGGCGCTGCCAAGATCCTGAAAGATGTCGCCGACATCCCGCTTTCGCGGCTTACACATGGCTCGCGAACGGGATGACTTCGTTCGCCTGCGCGGCCGGCGGAGATGGCCGCTCCCGACAACGGCGCCGAGCTGGATACCCGCGAACCTAGGGCATTTCCGGCGAATACGGGTTCGCCTCCAAAGCTCTAACCTTTTGTTTCTATGCAACTCCGGACGCAAAATCGCTTCGCACTTTTGCTGAAATTGCTCAGGGACTTCGGCAAGGGCGGCGGTATTGCAGGGTGCGAGGCGAAGATTGGCGCCCGCGGAGTCTGATCAGCGACCCAAGAATGGCCAATTTCAGCGCGATACCGGCTTCCGGGCGGTCGCCTCCCCTGGCGCCGACATGCTCAGGGGAGATCAACCTGTCGAAATTGCAGGCGAGATTGGCGCGCGTCGGTTTCGCTTCGGACCGTGCCAGGTCGATGACGCGGAAGAACAGGCCCAATCTATTCTTCCAATGAACAAAGACGTGCCCGACGGCCGCGCGGATCTCCGGCCAGCTACCTTAAATTTGCCAGACGATCTGGATCAGACGGACATATGCCGTCTCTCGGCTATACGACCAAGCTGCGTCAATAGCTTGGCCTTTTCTCAATGCCGACGGACTCCGCCCGGCTCTCACCCCCCCTCCATGGAAGAGCCCGAGCACCAAGAGCATCGGTAAAATCAGCCCAATTGGCTGGTTGCCCGATCACCTTCAACCTTTTCAAGTGACTATTGAAGGTCACCCTGTCACCATCCCGCCAACGCAACCGGAGAAGTTGGCGGATACACTGTCGCTTTTGCAGAACGAGCCGGCGGTTATATTCCTCTCTGTCCAGCAATATGGGGCCGTACTGGATCAAAACCTGAAGATAATCAAAATACGTAAATCCCATCCTTGCATGTTTTTCATAAGCATTATTGGCGTGAACTCGCCTTATCGCCAGGCCATCATGAATGAACGCAAATTGTCTATGCAAGCAAGCTCGGAGAGCTGCCTCCGCATCGATATACGGCAGCAGAGTCTCGTCGTAAAATGGCTGAAATTTATCGATTGAGTCAGACCTGAAAAGAAAATGAGTGCCCGAGAATACGGTGTTCTCTTCGCGCAGATAGGCGCGAGCCACGACCTTTCCGTCGAAAATTTCTTGATCCTGGGGAATGTTCTGCCCCCGAAGTCGTAAGCAATATTCAAGACACCCGACGGCAGCCACATCCGGATGACGTTCTGCAAGTTCGACTTGCCGGCGGATCGAGTCGGTGGTCATCAGGTCGTCGGCACAAAGGAGGCGGAAATAGGCCGTTTCCGCCGGCAACAGCTTGAGGGCGGCGTTGAAATTCGCAGCCATAGGGATCGTGGAGGGATTGCGGGCAGTCAGGATCGGGACGGGGCCGCCCGTATATCGCGCAATAATTTCCGGTGTCGCGTCCGTGCTGGCATTATCCAAAATGACGTGAACGAGGTTTGGATAGTCGAGTGCCTGGACGCACATCATCGTTTCCGCCAGGTACACCTCGCCGTTGTAAACCGGCGTCACGATCGCAACCAGAGGAAATCCTGGCATCAAGCACATCATCGGTACCCCTAGGTCTTGCCGATACACTTCACGTAACAGGTACTCAGTCTTATCGCGTTCGGCCGGCTGCCTCATATTTCCGACATGCAATTGCGGCCGGGCCGACCGCCAGACCGACATGCGCGATGAAGATGGCGACCCTTCAGTCAGCTCGCACTCCTGAGCCCAGACTTATGGGGATCCAGGCCGAGCCCTTTTACAATTTGCAATACCTCGATCAGCACGGCCCGATATGACCTTGAGCGCAACAGGACGAGCGCATAGATCACGAAAAACAAAAACATGATAAGCGCTAGACGAAGCAACAATGGGTAATATTGCAGATAATTCACTTCGATGAAACAGCAGACCGCACCGGCAATGATGCTAGAAACAATCGGCCCCATCGTCCCCATAAAGATATCTTTCAAATGAATACCCGTCCCCATAAGCGCCCAGGCCATTATCGGTACGAATTTCAATACCATGACGGCGGAATACGCCAAGGCAACTCCGCTTGGACCGTAAGACAGGCCGATCATCGTCCCGATCAGGATCAAGGGGGTTGAAACCAGCGTAACCCTCAGGTTTTTTTCTGCCAGCCCAAGCGCACTCAACAGCCAGCCGATCGGCCCCTCAATGGCAAGCAGGAGCACGGCCGGCATCAAGAGCCTGAATATCGGGACGACACCACTCCATGCGGGCCCTAGGAGCACGCTGATGAGATCATCGGCAAACAACGCACAAGCCACCGTGATAGGCAAAGTCAACGCAATGACGCAGGTGAAAATCTGCAAAAACGACCGCCTCAACCGAACGGCATCGCCCTTGACTTTGGATAGCGCATTGAAAGCGACTTCGCCTATGGCCCCATTCAGTATTTCGACCGGAAAGGCACTTAAATAGCTACTACGGCCATATAGCCCGACGGCCTGCTCGCCCCAAAATTTTCCGATCATAACTTTCTGCAGATTGCCAGCAATGAAATTGGCTGCGGTCGTCAACGTCACCGCTCTTCCAAACCGCAACATAGGCATGACGCTGGCATCAAAATGTGGCCGATCCGGAATCCATCTAGTACTGTACCACATTCCTATCGTTACGACGCATTGCCGCAGAACGATCATATAGGCCAGAGCGAAATACCCATATCCGAGCCATGCAATATATATGGCCGCAGCCGCACTGATTATCTCGGAAACAAGTTCAATTATCGCAGCGGTGCCGTACCGCATTTGCCGAGATAGAATAACCTCATGCTGTATCCCCGCGCCCGAAATGATGAACCCAACTCCGATGATCATCGTCGCCGAAACAAGCTTCTGATCACCGTAAAAACCGGCGACCGACGGAGCCAGAACGGCACACAGAGCGAAGAGAACCAAACCGAAGAGCAGCGTTATCCAGAACAGGGTTGACGATTGCGCTGGGGAAACGGAATCACGCTGGATCGCGGCATGGTAGAGTCCCAAGCTACTGAAAAGACCAAGAAAACCGGTGAAAGTCGTCGCCATGGTGACCAGCCCGTAGTCGCCCGGCGCGACCAGACGAGCCAGAATCATCGTTGAGAGTAGTTTGACAAATACTCGCGCAAACTGACCACCCGCATTCGCAAGCCCGGCGTGGATGGATTTACCTCGAAGGTTGTCCATTTTGAACTGACGATTCCCGGCACCTTTTTTATGCAACGTAGAGCGCAAGGGCAGGTTCAGTCTCTTTTCCAACGACCAGAACTCGCCGTTGAACGATCACATCAGGCTACTGTTGCGCGCCACGATTCCGATGCCTGCTGATGGCAGAATGCGGTCAACCGCTTCAATGAACCTTCCGAAGCTTTCGCGAATGCCGCATATGGATTCACTCATGAGGCGATAAGCGCAACTTGTTGCGCTTATCGCCTCATGAGCGCTCCTCACTCGGGGCGGAAACCAAAGCTTGGCGCATCGGACCTCCCAGGAAGCGCCTCCCGACAAGAAAGGGCACGCTCCGTGAGCAGCAAGCTAATATTTCATCATCCACCGCCAATCTAACATATAACTTTATACCATAATCCGAAACTAGACTTCACCAATATATATTGAATCCGTGAACTGCCACGTCGAAAGATCCCAGCAATTTTCTTATTGGCCACAAGCGTGCCATCCGACCGCGCATCGATCATATTCACACAACCCCCCATCCCTCGACTGCTAAAAAACTTAGATTCTTAAGTAATATACATATACAGACTTTAAAAAACTTATCCGGAAGAAGCTACATCGAGCAGGCATCAGGTGATGCCTCTACATCAAATGAATGATGACGTAAGGGTAGAATAGATGACATTCTCGTGATGATTAACCATTTGCTAACCAACTTGCGGATCCCGCAGATTTTTGATAGTGTGAATTTGCTATTGCCGACAGGTCGATCCTACCCCGACCTGAGTTGTTCATGTGTCGCGGGCATTGCAGTGATCGACGAAACCGTTCTCCACCTGCACCAAGATCAGGCGAGTAGTTCAGCCGTCACCGGCTGCGGCCAGGATTCAACCAGGCAACACCCAAGATCGCGAGACCTGCGCCTGCGCGCTCTATTGCAGAAAACTGGAGCTGAAACCGGCGTTAGCCAAAAGGCACGACAAGCTGCGACGCACCCGCGAACGATATGTGCCTCTTCTAAATCTGCCGCAGAGGTCGTTCGAAGAACAACCAATCTCCAGCTGGTATTGCGGTGGAGAGAGAATTCGGCTGGGTCTGCGATTTCGGCGGACCCTCCCAATAGATCCGCACACTCGAACTAGTTCGAGAAAGGGGGACGGCGTAAATTTGCGTTTTGGGAGAGTTTCATGAAGGAAAACAGGGGCTTCGGGATCGCGATCGTCGGAAAATACTCTCTGATGAGAGAAGGCATCACTCGTGTGTTGCAGGATAGGGGCTTCCGTACGTTACCAGCGGTTTCAAGCATCGAGCAGCTGAAAACGAGATCGACGCCCAACAAGCTCCTCATCTTGATCGTCCATGCCGGAGATGACTTCGACCTGGTCCTGACGGGTATCGAGCTCCTGAAAGAGCAACATCCTGACGCATATGTCGCCGTCGTCGCCGAACATTACGGCCTGGCGGAACCGGCCGCGGCTTTCAAGGCCGGCGCCATCGGCTATCTCGTCAATGCCGTTTCCTGCGATGCCTTCGTCAAATCGGTCGAATTGCTCATGCTGGGCGAGGCAATCTTCCCGCCGACATTCCCCTTGTCCGCACCTCCCGCCAAGTTGCGCCGCCAGAAGGACGACTCTACCTTCCCGCAGGAGTACGAAAGGGTGGCATGCGCGCCATCCGAGGGCACCGCGGCACCACTTCTGTCCCCGCGTGAAACGGCCATCCTGCTCTGCCTGATCGACGGCAATTCCAACAAATCCATCGCGCGCAAGATCGGCATCACCGAAGCGACGGTCAAAGCTCACGTCAAAGCCATCCTGCGCAAGATTCGTGTCCAGAATCGAACCCAGGCCGCGATCTGGGGCATGAACAATGCACTGCTTCTACAGCCGGCCAACAGCAATACCCTGCTCGGAATCGCGAAGCCGGAAAACGCCTAGAGCATTTTCGAGCGAAGCGGGCACCGGTTCACGTCAAGAAAATGCGATAAAATAAAGGTCTGGAGAAATTCCGCGATTCGGAGAATTGCCGAATTTCTCGAGGATATCGGGACGAACCGCGTTCCGCCCCGATCGCGGGGTCTCCCGATCCCGGCATGTGGGGCCGCGAGCCATCGTCGGCTCCTGCACAACGCACCCATTCCCGGCCCAGCATCCCCACAAGAGCAACTGCCCCATTTGATGAAACTGTCATATGCCGGTTCTAAGGGCTGCCGCGATCGGCCCGAGGGCACATCCGGAGAATGACATGCGCGCATCTTGTTTGCTGGCTGCTACCTTGACCACGAGCCTCATGGGCGGCTCGGCCATCGCCCAGACGATCTACCCGATCGACCGGGCCGAAATCCTCGAAGGCTCGCGCTTCGACTTCAAGGTCGAGTTCCCGAACGCCCCGGCCTCGGCCGATGTCAACGTCACCGTCAACGGCAAGCCCGCCGCCGAGGTGCTCGGCCGCCCGACCAATTTCATCCAGAGCGAAGAAGGCCAGAAACACTCGGCGCTGTGGCTGCGCGGCGCCTCTCTGCCGGCCGGCCGCTATGTGGTGGAAGCGACGCAGGGCGGCAACAAGGCTGTCGTGAACTGGGACGTCTTCGCCACGGCCCAGCCGCGCCGCGCCAAGAACGTCATCCTCTTCATCGGCGACGGCATGACGGTCGCCAACCGCACCGCCGCCCGCATCCTTTCCAAGGGCTGGAAGGAAGGCAAATATGACGGCGAGCTCGCCATGGACGACATGTCCAACATGGCGCTGATCTCGACCTCCGGCACCGACTCGATCGTCACCGACAGCGCCAATGCGGCGCATGCCTACACCACCGGCCACAAATCCTGCGTCAACGCGCTCGGCGTCTACTGCGCCAAGAACGCGTTGACCCTCGACCACCCCAAGGTCGAGACCATCGCCGAGCTGGTGAAGCGCAAGACCGGCATGGCGGTCGGCGTCGTCACCAATTCAGAGATCGAGGACGCGACGCCGGCCTCGATGGTCGCCCATACCCGCCGCCGCTCGGACTTCAACGACATCGTCGAGATGTTCTATGCGGTGAAGCCGGACGTGATCATGGGCGGCGGCTCGCCGAACTTCCTGAGCAAGACGACGCCGGGCTCGAAGCGCACTGACGACCAGGACTTCATCGCCAAGTTCAAGGAGGCCGGCTACACACTCGCCACCAGCAAGGCCGAGATGAACGCCGCGGTCTCCGGCGGCTCGAAGAAGCTGCTCGGCCTCTACAACACCGGCAATATCGACGGCGCCTTCGATCTGCGTCTCGCCAAGAAGGGCACGATCTCGAAATTCCCGGACCAGCCCGATGTGGTCGAGCAGACCAAGGCCGCGATCGAGATGCTCAAGGGCAACCCGGAAGGCTTCCTGCTGATGGTGGAATCCGCCCGCATCGACAAGTACAGTCACTCGCTCGACTGGGAGCGCTCGGTCTTCGATACGATCATGCTCGACAACGCGGTCAAGGTCGCGAAGGATTTCGCCGGCGACCGCAACGACACGCTGATCATCGTCGTGCCGGACCATTCTCATCCGATGTCGATCATCGGTACCTATGACGACAGCCGCCCGGGCCAGCTCCTGCGCGACAAGCTGGGCGTCTACAGCGAGTCGCTCCCGCCGAACTATGGCCCGCTTGACGCCGAGGGCTACCCCACCGACGTCAACACCTCGCGCCGCCTGGCCGTGGTCTACGGCTCCTATCCCGACACCTGCGACACCGGCCGCCCCGCCATGGACGGTGAACGCGTCCCGGCCGTGAAGGGTCCGGACGGCAAGACCAATATCGCCAACGAGAAGGACTGCTCGGGTCCGGGGGCGGCGCGCAAGACCGGCAACCTGCCCTTCGACGCCAATAGCGGCGTGCATGCGGCCGACGACGTCATCCTGACGGCGATGGGCCCAGGCGCCGAGCGCTTCCGCGGCCACAAGCCGAATACCTTCGTGTTCCGCGTGATGACCGAAGCGCTGGCGCTCGGCGGCCAATGAGCCGATGATCGGGGCGACGGAGGCATCGATGCGCCTGATGGGCCCCCTTTCGACCATCACTCGTCGCGGAGCCGTGTTCGGCCTCGCGGCGGCTGGACTTTTCGACCGCGCCGCCAGAGCTGCGGATACTGAGACCATCGCCTTCGACGGCCTCTACAAATCCTTCGGCGTGCTCGGCTTCGAATTCTCCGACAGGGTGACGGCGCTGCGCGGCAAGGAGGTGCGGATCACCGGCTACATGGCGCCGCCGCTGAAGCCGGAGAGCCATTTCTTCGTGCTGACGCGCGAACCGCTTGCGATCTGCCCCTTCTGCCAGTCGGATGCCGACTGGCCGGTCGATATCGTCGTCGTATTCATGAAAAACGAAACGGCGATGGTCAGCGCCGGACGCAAGGTCATCGTGGCCGGCCGGCTTGAAGTCGGCTCCGCGACCGATGCCGAGACCGGCTTCATCAGCCAGATCCGGGTCACGCATGCCACCTTCGCCCTTGCCTGACCGACGCACCGAGACGCTCGTCCTCGATCGGCTGGCGCTCGATCGCAGGGATGGCGACGGCCGCTCCTTCAAAATCCTCGCGATTCCCGCCCTGACGCTCGAACCCGGCACGAACCTGGGCGTGAGCGGTCCTTCCGGCAGCGGCAAGAGCTCGCTCCTGCATCTCGTCGCGGGCCTGATCACCCCGAGCGCCGGGCATGTATCCTGGGGCGATACCGTGATCTCCGCATTGGGCGAGAGCGAGCGGGACCGCTGGCGGCGGCGCACGATCGGCTTCGTGTTCCAGGATTTTCATCTGGTCCCCGAACTCGATGTTGCCGCGAATATCGCGCTTCCCGCCAGTTTCTCGTCCTGGCGGCTGGATACAACGGGCCGGCGCCGCGCGCTCGACCTCGCCGAGCAGATGGGTCTTACCGATCCGCGCCGCCGGGCCGCTCTTCTGTCGCGCGGCGAGCAGCAGCGCGTCGCCATCGCCCGCGCCCTCTTCGGCGAACCCGCCCTCCTCCTCGCCGATGAGCCGACCGCGAGCCTCGACGCCACACGCGGCGATGCCATCGGCGCCTTGCTGGTGGAAGCCGCGGCACGCTGCGGCGCAAGCCTGATCTGCGCCTCGCATGATCAGGCACTGCTGACGCGGATGGACCGGCGCCTCGATCTCACGCCTGTTCCAGCCGGGCACGCTTCATGAACCCGTTTCCGATGCTCCTGGCGGACCTGCGCGCGTTGCGCTGGACGGCGCCGGCCATCGTGCTGCTGGTCGCGATCGCGATTGCCAGCGGTATCGCCATCGGCGCGCAGGAGCGGGCGCTGCGCCAGGGATCGGCCAGAGCCGCCGATGATTTCGACCTGATCGTCGGCGCGCCGGGAAGCCAGACGCAACTGGTGATGTCCGCGGTCTATCTGCAGCCGGATGCCCTGCCCCTGCTCGACGGCCGGATCCTGCAGGCGCTGGCGCAGGATGAGCGCGTCGCCGCCTTCGCGCCCCTTGGCTTCGGCGATGTCAGCCGCGGCTATCCGGTGGTCGGCACCACCGCCGCCTTCGCCGGCCGCTGGGGCAGGATCGCCCCCAGCGAAGGGCGCCTCTTCGCGGCGGACGGCGAGGCCGTGGTCGGTGCCGATGTGAATTATCGCCTGGGGGATACGATCGCGCCCTCTCATGGCACGGCCGGCAATCAGGGGCGCCACGGGGAAGACAACCCGGAAGAGCGGGCCCATCGGCACGAGGGCCATGGCTACACCGTCGTCGGCCGCTTGCCGAAACTCGGCTCGCCCTGGGACCGCGCCATCCTCGTCCCGATCGAAAGCGTCTGGGAGATCCATGGCCTCGGCAACGGCCATGCCTCCGAAACGGCCGCGGGCGATGCCCCGTTCTGGCACGCCGGGGCGGCGAAGGCGGGCGCTGCGCCGGAGACGGCAGAGCGCATCGGCCCGCCCTTCGACGGCAAGCGCGTGCCCGGCGTGCCGGCTATCGTGATCAAGCCGAAGAGCGTGGCCGGCGCCTATGCGCTGCGTACGCAGTACCGGCAGGGCGGGACGATGGCGTTTTTCCCGGCCGAGGTACTCGTCTCGCTCTACGGTGCGCTCGGCGACATCCGCTCGATCTTGGTCGTCGCCTCGGCCGCCAATACCGTTCTGATCCTGCTCAGCGTCGTGCTGCTCCTGATCGCGGTCAACGGCCTGCGGCGGCGGCGCTATGCGACCTTGCGGGCGCTGGGCGCACCGCGCTCCTACGTCCTGCTGGTAACCTGGCTCGGCGCGGCCCTCCTGATCGCGGCCGGCTGTGCGCTCGGGCTCGCGCTCGGCCTGGCCGCAACACATGCGGTGTCAGGGTTGGTCGCGGCACGTACGGGGCTCTCGCTCTCGCCGAGCGTCGGAATCGGCGAATTGTCCCAGGCAGCACTGCTATGCCTGGTGGGCAGCGCCCTCGCCGCCCTCCCCGCCCTGGCTTCGTACCGGGCCCCGGTGCTTTCGGGCCTCAGGGCCGAGTGAAGCGGCATAGCCCGCCTCAATCCCTGCTCTGCCGTGTCAGGCCGCGAGTGCCGTCTGTGCCGGCTTGTGCGGCTGGCGCAGGCTTTCCGCGACCTGCGCGTTGGTGATCTGGCCGCGGTGGATGTTCAGCCCCGCAGCGAGATGCGGGTCCTTGCGGATCGCATCCAGCCCACCCGCAGCCAAAGCCAGTCCGAAGGGCAGCGTGGCATTGTTCAGCGCGTAGCTCGATGTCAGCGGCACGGCGCCCGGCATGTTGGCGACGCAGTAATGGATCACGCCGTCGACCTCGAAGGTCGGGTCCGCATGCGTCGTCGGATGCGAGGTTTCGAAACAGCCGCCCTGGTCGATCGCGACATCGACGAGCACCGCGCCGCGCTTCATCCGGGAGAGCTGCGCGCGCGAGACGAGGCGCGGCGCCGCCGCGCCGGGAATGAGCACGGCGCCGATCACGACATCCGCTGCGAGAATCTCCTCCTCGATCGCATGGAGCGTGGAGAAGCGCGTCCGCGCCCTGCCCGCGAAATGCTCGTCGAGCTGCCGCAGCCTTGGCAGCGAGCGATCGAGGATCACGACATCGGCGCCGAGGCCCGCTGCCATCCGCGCCGCATGGGTGCCGACGACGCCGCCGCCGATGATGGCGATGCGCGCCGGCAACACGCCGGGCACGCCGCCGATCAGCACGCCCCGGCCACCGGCATGGCGCTGCAGGCAGCGCCCCGCGGCCTCGATCGCGAGCCGCCCGGCGACCTCGCTCATCGGGGCCAACAAGGGCAACCCGCCGGTCTTGTCCGTCACGGTTTCATAGGCCACCGCCGTGACCCCGGATTCGATGAGGCCGGCGGTCTGATCCGGATCGGGTGCGAGATGCAGATAGGTGAAGAGGATCTGGCCCTCGCGGAGCTGCACCCATTCCGAGGGCTGCGGCTCCTTGACCTTCACGACCAGCTCGGCCCTGGCGAAAACCTCCGCGGCGCTCGCGACGATCTTGGCGCCTGCGGCCTCATAGGCGGCGTCCGAAGCGGAGATGCCGGCTCCCGCGCCGGTCTCGACCAGGATCTCGTGGCCAGCGGCCGCATATTCGCGGACCGCTTCCGGGGTCAGCCCGACCCGGTACTCGTGAACCTTGATCTCCCTGGGCACACCGACGCGCATGATTTCCTCCCCGTTATCGTTGGATTGTGATGATCCTGCGCCGGTGCCGGCGCGCTGTCAGGTCTTGGCGTGGATCGCCCTCCAGATCGCCTGCGGCGTCGCCGGCATGTCGATATGGCGCACGCCATGCGGCGAGAGGGCATCGACGATCGCGTTCATCACCGAAGGCAGCGAGCCGGCGCAGCCGGCCTCGCCGCAGCCCTTGGCGCCGACCGGGTTGGTCCGGGTCGGCACGCCCTCGCTGATGAAGGTGAAGAAGGGCACGTCCGCGGCGCGCGGCATCGCGTAGTCCATATAAGAGCCGGTCCTGAGCTGGCCGTCCTCGTCATAGGAGGTCATCTCGCAGATCGCCTGGCCGATGCCCTGGACGACACCGCCATGAAGCTGCCCCTCGACGATCATCGGGTTCACCAGCACCCCGAAATCATTGACCATCACATAGCCGACGATCTCGACATGGCCGGTATCAGGGTCGATCTCGACCTCGGCGATGTGGCAGCCATTGGGATAGGCCGAGGGCGCGGCCTTGAAGACGTGGTCGACATCGAGCGTCCGTGGCAGATCGTCCGGCAAAGACAGGCCCGCCTGCAGCTTCCGGGCGAGCTCCATGATGCCGATCGAGCGGTCGGTTCCTGCGATGCCGAAGCGGCCATCGACGAACTCGATATCGGCGACGGCCGCTTCGAGGACATGTGCGCTGAGGAGCTTGCCCTTCTCGATGACGCGTTCGCTCGCCTCGATAATCGCCGAGCCGCTTGCCATGATCGATTTCGAGCCGCCGGTGCCGCCGCCTGCGATCAGACGGTCGCTGTCGCCCTGTACCAGCTTGATCTTGTCGAAGGGCACGCCGAGCTGGCTGGTCAGGACCTGCGCGAACGGCGTCCAGTGGCCCTGCCCGTAATCGAGCGTGCCGGTGACGATGGTGACCGTTCCGTCCGGCTCGAAATGGATGCCGCCCATCTCGTTGCTCGGCGGCGCGGTGACCTCGAGATAGCAACCGATGCCGCGGCCGCGCAGCTTGCCGGCCTTGCGGCTGGCGCGTTCGCGCGCCCGGTAGCCCTTCCAGTCGGCCGCCTCCAGCGCCCTCGCAAACAGCGCCGGGAAGTCGCCGCTGTCATAGACGGTCCCGAGCGGGGTCTTCCACGGCAGTTGCGCGGGCGCGATCAGGTTGCGTTGGCGGATGACGGCGCGGTCGATCCCCATCTCGCGGGCGGCGGTGTCGATCAGCCGCTCCATGAAATAATTTCCCTCGGGGCGCCCGGCCCCGCGATAGGCCGCGATCGGCACGGTGTTGGTGACGGCGCAGCGCGTCTGCACCTCGACCAGCGGCGTGCGATACATGCCGACGCTGTTCTTGCCGATATTCAGCGTCGCCATCAGCGGGCCGGGCGGCGAGAGATAGCCGCCCATATTGCCGAAGCCGGTGAAGCGCGTCGCGAGGAAGCGACCGCGCGAATCGAGCGCGAGCTCGGCCTCGAACACCATGTCGCGGCCGTGATGATCGGAAACGAAGCTCTCGGAGCGCTGGTCGGCCCATTTCACCGGCTTCTTCAGCAGCCGTGCCGCGTGGAGCAGCACGACATATTCCGGGAAGACGGCCGATTTCATGCCGAAGGAGCCGCCGACATGGCCGGTGATGAGGTGCATCTTGTCCTGCGGCACGCCCATCGCTGCGGCCAGGTTGTTGCGCATGCCGAAGGCGCCCTGGCTCGGGGCATGGAGCGTGTAGCGCTTCGTCTTGCGGTCATAGGTGCCGATCGCGGCGCGCGGCTCGATCGGATTGACGATGATGCGATTGTTGACGATCCGCACCTTGGTGACATGGGCTGCTTCGGCAAAGGCGGCCGCGACCTTGTCGGCCTCGCCGAAATGATAGTCGAGGATGAGATTACCGGGGACGTCGTCGAAAAGCTCCGGCGCGCCGGGCGCGAGCGCCGCCTCGGCGGTGGTGACGGCGGGCAGGACGTCGATATCGAGCGACACCGCCTCGGCGGCGTCGCGCGCCTGCTGCACTGTCCGGGCAACGACCATAGCGACGGGATCGCCGACGAAACGCACCTTGTCGGCCGTCAGCGCATGCCGGACCGGCTTCTTCATCGCGCTTCCGTCACGGTTCGGGAGGTCCATCACGCATTTCAGCGCGCCATAGCCCTGCCCATCGAGGTCACCGGCGGTGTAGATCGCCACGACGCCCTTCATCGCTTTGGCATCGGTCGTATCGATGCCGCGGATGATGCCATGCGCATAAGGGCTGCGGACGAAGGCGGCATAAAGCTGGCCATCGAGCGAGAGATCGTCGGTATAACGCCCTTCGCCGCGCACGAGGATCGCGTCCTCCTTGCGCGGGAGCGACTGGCCGATTCCGGCGGCGCGTCCTACCGGGCGATCGGCCTGGGAAACATGCATGTTCATCGCGAGGCACCACAGTCGCATGGAGGCCGAAGCGGTGACCCTGAGCGGATCAGCAAGGAACGCTTCGGCCCTGCTCCGGCACCGCCATCTTTCGGAAGCCGGCGCCGGCTGCAACGATCATAGGCGTGCTCGCACGGATTGGCGCCTGTGCCCGCGACATAGCTCCATTGACGGGGAGGTAGCTCGACGCAGCGTGCTTTTCACGAATCGGCCGCCGGCGAGCCACAGTCCGGACGGGCCGGCCCGGTCCGTAGCCATCCTCGGAACGGCGACTTTCTTCGCCGAGGGACGCGCAGTGTTCGACGCGTCCATTCTTTACGCATATCTCATAATTTAATCGTATAAGTTGTATAACGCAGTGCGACCGCCTCACCCCGAGATGGCCGCGTCCTGCTTCGCCGGGGCACAGGCGCCGGGCATGAGGAGGTCGTTGCAATGCCGGATCGGCCCATTCCCATATCGAAGCCGTTTCTGCGCCTCGCCCTGAAGGCCACCGCCCGATGACGCTGGTCGAGCCGGACAGGCGCGCGGACATCCGCCCCCCACAGCGCGGCACGGTCAGGCCGATCAGGGCTTCGGATGTGCCGGCCGTCGCACGGCTGTTCCTGAAAGTCTTCAGGCAAGCCGATAAGCCGGCCGGCGCCGATCTCCAACATTACCTGCGGACGCTGCTGCTGGCCTCGCCGTCCTATAGCGAGACCGTGGGAACGCAGGTCTATGAGCAGCAGGACGGGCGGATCCGGAGCGCGCTGCTTGCCGTGCCGATGCGGTTCGTCGCCTGCGGGAACATCGTGCCCGGGCGGCTTCTCGGCGTCTTCATGACCGATGCCGATAGGGAAGCCGTGGGGGCCGCGCAGCTCATCCTCGCGCTGCGGCCGCGGCGCGCCGATTTCGCCTTCTGCGACAGCGCTTCGCCAACGAGCTGCAGCCATCTCCTCGCGATCGGCGGCAAGCCGATTACCCTGCAGAACCTGGAATGGGTTCGTAGCTTCCGGCCTGTCGGAGCGTTGGCCGGGCGTTTCGACACGCGCTTCCTGCGCGGCAAACTTCCGGGACTGCCCATTCTCGCGCGCCCGCTCGACGGCCTGCTGCGGCGCCTGCTGCCGCAGCGGGACAGCCCCGACCGTGGTGCCGCGCGCGTCGCGGACATGCCGGTCCCGACGTTCCTCGTCCACGCACCGCGGCTCATCGCCCATTATGCGGTGCGCCCGCTCTGGACCGAGGAGGAGCTGTTCTGGCTGATGTCGCTGGCCGCCCAGAACACAAGGCTCGGCGCCTTCACGATCCGCTCCGTGCTCGACCGCGGCAACGCGATCATCGGCTGCTTCGTCTATTACGCGGCGCCGGGGCGGACCGCGCATGTCCTCAACGTGCTGTCGCTTCCGGGGCGCGAATCCGCGGTGCTCGAGGCCATGTTCCGCCATCTCGACGAGACCGGCCATATCGACGCGCGGGGGCGCGCGCAGGCTGCCCTGATGACCGGGCTCTCACTGCAGCGCTGGCTCGTCTTCCGGCACCGCGCCTTCACCGTCGCGCTGACGCGGATTCCGGAGATCAACGAAGCGCTGGCACGCGGCGACGTCTATCTCGGCGGCCTTGCCGGCGAGGACTGGAGCCGGCTCCTCACCGATTTCGATTGAGGCGGATGCGATGACGGTCTCGGTCATCCTCAAGACGCTCAATGAGGAATCGCGGATAGGCGCCGCCATCGAAAGCGTTTTGGCAGCGCTTGATGGCATCGGCGGCGAGGTCATCGTGGCCGATGGCGGCTCGCGCGACCGCACGCTGGCCATCGCCGCGGGCTACCCCATCCGCGTCGTCCAGCTCGACGCCGCCACCACTCCGAGCTGCGGTATCGGCCCTCAACTCGGCTTCCAGTACAGCCGCGCGCCCTTCATCTGCCTGATGGATGGCGACATGCTGCTCGATCCCGGCTTCCTGACGGAAGCGCTTGCCGTCCTCGCCGCCCATCCCCGCATCGCCGGGGTGACCGGCCATGTCGAGGAGATGAACGACACGAGCCTCGAATATGTCCGGCGCGGGCGCCGCGTCTCCCCGGAGAACCGGACGGGGCCAATCGACCGCATGAATGGCGGCGGCCTCTATCGGCGCGCGGCGATCGAGCAGGCCGGGTATCTGTCGGACCGCAACCTGCATGGCTACGAGGAATTCGACCTCGGCGTGCGCTTGCGGATGCATGGCTGGGGCCTGCATCGGCTCGACCGCCGCTTCGTCCGCCATTTCGGGCATCAGCTCAACGCCTATGCCCTGCTGCTGCGGCGCTGGAAATCGGGCTACCTGCGCGGGATCGGGGAATTGCTGCGCGCCGCGCTCGGCCAACCGCAATGGCGGCAGCTCGTCCGGGATTTGCCGGAGCTGAAGCTCTGGGCCGGCGTCTATCTCTGGCTGGCGCTGATGATCGCGCTGCCCTTCACGATGCCGAATGCCATCATCGGCCTGGCCATCGACGCCGCGCTGACAGCCGGCATCATCGGCATGATGAGCCTGCGGCAGCGCAGCCTGCCGCTCGGGCTCTATGCGGTCGTCGCCTGGGTGTTCCACGCCGCCGCGCTACCGCTCGGCTTCCTGCAGGCACGCAAGGCTCCCGACGCCTGGATCGAGAGCCGCATCGTCAGGGATGCCTCATAGGCCAGCCTCGGTTCGCAAGCGGCTGCGCCGTACGAGGCGCAGCAGCACCAGCCAGGCGATTCCCGCGATGGCGCCTTCGACCAGATAGAGCGCGACGAAGGTACCGACCGGCGCGGCGAGCCAGGTCGCGGCCGCGATGAGCGCGCTGCCCAGCAGGTTGGCCCCGTTCAGGATCCAGGCCCGCGCATCCTGGCGCCCGGACGCCCCGAGCAGATCGACCGCAACGGCCCAGGCGCCGACAAGGATGATGGTGCCCGACAGGCATCGCACGAAGAAGGAGAGGTCCTGATAGTGCCGCCCGAACAGCACCGGGAGCTCGGGCGCCAGGAGGAACAGGACAAGGCAGGTCGCCAGGCCCAGCCCAAGCGCCGCGGCCAGCGCGCGTTTGGTCAGCGGCAAGGCGTGATGCAGGCCGTCGCGGCTTGCCCGCGCCAAGCGCGGATAGAGCAGACGGTTAAGGGCATCGATCGCGAGATAGCTGGAATCCATGATCCGCCGGGCGACGCCGTAGCTGCCGACCGTCGCGAGCGGTGCGAACAGCCCGATCACCAGCAGGTCGACATTCGCGCGGATCGCCCGCATCGCGAATTGCGAAGCGAACAGGAGGCCGGGCATCAGTTCCTCGCGCAGGATCGCCAGCCGGGGCCGGCCGAACCGCCGAAGCGAAACGGCGCCGGCCAGGGCGTAAAGGAGATGTCCGGCGCATTGCCAGATCGCCCATTCCGCCAGCGTCGAAACCCGGAATGCCAGGCAAGCCAGCGCTGCCATGGCCATGCGCATCAGGGCGAAGCCGGCGACCGTGCGATTGGCCGGATCGAACCGGCCGAGACCGAGGAACGCGGTCTCGACGAGCAGGATCACCCTGACGACGACGACATTGCCGAAGAGCAGCAACACCAATGTGCCAGTGCCCGTCGAAGGGCCGGAACCGATCCGGAGCCAAGCCGATAGCGCAAAGGCGCCGCCGGATACGAGCACCACACCAGAGAGGGCGATCAGGCAGAGATTATGGCCGAGCAGCGCGGCGTAGCTTCCCGGCTCGCGCGCGACCCGGCGCAGCAGGCAATCGGAGGCGCCCAGGCCGCAGATCTGGACCGCAATGGCGGTGACCGCAGATATCTGCACGAACAGGCCGAACTCCAGCGGCCCGAGCGCGCGCGCCAGGATCGCGAAGGTCACGAGCTGGGAGAGCGCGGCTGCAGCCAGCGCGCCGCTCGACAAGAGATAACCGACGAGGGCCGGGCGAAGGCGCTGCAACCGCTCGTTCGCGACAAGTCCGGACATCGTTAGCGTCGCCCCAAGTTAAGGTTAACGTTTAATTGAAAACACTACCATAGGTTGTATTTTTTTATCGAAGAAGGATTACTTCAATCTGAAGATGTAGAGCCACAGAGAACGCAAGTTCGGGAGAACCTATGCTCACGATGGTCGCCGCCAACCTCGCCAGCCCGCCCGGCGCAGCGCCGCGCCCGGCAAGCCGCAAGGCCAGCTCCCCCTCTCACTGACGCAGACCGACATGTACGCCACGACCGAAACCAGCCCGATGCCGGGCGGGAACGATGTCCCTTATCGGCGCGCCGCCGAAAGGGCCCTCCCGCCGGCTCCTGCGATCAGCCCGACACGGGTCCTGGGCTGGATCCTCGGCGGCTGGCCCTGGCTGGCGGTCGCAGGGCTCTCCGGCGCGGTCGCGGCCGTCGCTGCCGGCCAGCTCGTGACGCCGCGCTTCACCGCGACGACGGAACTGACGATCGCGCCGTCCAACCTGCTGGTCGCCCCGAACGACCTCTACGCGGCCAATATCCAGAGCGACAGCCAGATCCTGGATGTCGAGAGCAAGATGCGGATGATCACCTCGGGTAATGTCCTGCGGCGGGTCGTCGAGGAACTCGACCTCAGGAACGATCGCGAATTCGCGCCCAGCTCCTGGCTGCCGGACGTCCTGCGCACTGCCGATCGGCCTATGGACGCGGCCGATCTCGCGCGCACCATCGCAAGACGCGTCACGGTCACCCGGCAGGAACGCTCCTATGTCGTGTCCGTGTCGGCCTGGGCGAGCGATGCCACGCTGTCGGCCCGGCTCGCCAACGCCATCGCCGAGACCTTCCGTGCCGAGATCGTGCGGGCCGATGCCGAGCGTGTCGGGCGCGCGGCGCAAGGGCTGGCCTCCCGTCTCGGCGAGATCAAGGCAGCCGCGACCGAAGCGGAAGACCGGGTCGAGGATTTCCGCCGGACGCATGGCCTGCAGCAGGGCCTGTCGAAGCAACCGCTCAGCTCGGAAGCGCTGGAGCGGATGAGCGCCAAGCTGACCGACGCCAAGGCACGCATGGCCGAGGCGGAGGCGCGCTATAACGAGGTGTCGCGGTCGGTCTCGGCGCAGGGCGTGCAGGGCGGCGGCGTCCAGTCGCAGACGCTGGCCGGATTGCTCGCCGACGAGGCGGGCTTGCGCCGGCAGGTCGCGGTGCTGTCCAAGACGATGGGGCCGCGCCACCCGTCCCGGCTCAACGTGCTGGCCGAGGCCGATGCGTTGGCCAAGGCGATCAAAGCCGAGACCGAGCGGCTGCGGCGCGCCGCCCGCATCGAGGTCGACCAGGCGAGGCGCGCGCTCGACACGCTGAGCGGCGAGACAAAGGCGCTGCGCGGCAGCGTCTCCGTCGACGACCAGGCCCTGGTCAAGCTGCGCGAGCTCGAACGCGAAGCCACCGCCCGGACCGCGCTCTACCAGACCTTTCTGACGCGGGCCGGCGAGACCGCGCAGCGCCAGCAGATCGATGCCACGGATGTGCGCGTGATCACGCCCGCCGCCGCGCCCTCGCGGCCGGCCTGGCCGCCCCGCCCGATCGTCGCCGCCGGGGCCGGCCTGGTGCTCGGCCTGCTGCTCGCCGCGGGCGCGCTCGCCGGGCGCAGCTATCTCCGCGCCATCCGCAGGAGCGCAACGCCATGATGGACCCTACGCAACCGCGCCCGGCCGCCGGCATCGCCGCGCCCCTGCTCTTCACCGCGACGATGCTGTTCTACCTGGTCACGCTGACGCCGTTCATCGACCTCTCGGCCGTCGCCACCGGCGATGCCGCGACGACCAAGTCGAACGCCATCAACCAGATCGTCTATCTCGGGCTGACGGCGGCACTGTGGTTCACCGTCTTCCGGTCGAGCGCGCGCCATCTGGCGGCCCGGCCGCGCGGCATCCTGATGGTGATGCTGATCTGGTTCGGCATCGTCTCGGCCCTGTCGGCGCAGCCCGATCTCGCGCTCAAGCGCGTCTTCCTGGCGATGCTGACGATCGTGAACGGCAGCGCCCTGCTGCTGCTGCCGCGCTCCGAGCGCCAATTCGCCGGCATGCTCGCGCTGTGCTGCTGCGTGGCTCTGGCGCTCGCCTATCTCGGCGTCGCCTTGCTGCCGCATGTCGCGATCCATCAGGCCAGCGAGGTGCGCGAGCCGATGAATGCCGGGCTCTGGCGTGGCCATTTCGCCCATAAGAACGCGGCCGCCGCGGCGATGGTGGTGATCAGCTTCGTCGGCCTCTACCTGTTCGGCAGCGGCCGGCGCCTCGTCGGCGGGCTGATGGTCCTGCTGGCGGCCGTGTTCCTCGCCCAGACAGGCGGGAAATCGGCGATCGCGGCACTGCCCGGTATCCTCGCCATCGCCTGGGCCTTCGAGCGCTGGCGCACCATCCGCGCGCCGATGGTCGTACTGGGGATCGCCGCCTTCAACGTCCTGACGATCGGCTGCGCGATGTCGCCGACCATGCGCGGCTTCGTCGCCGGGCTCGGTGTCGACCCGACCTTCACCAACCGCATCGATATCTGGAAGATCGGCGCCACCGCCGTCCTCGACAGGCCCCTGTCCGGCCACGGCTTCCAGCTGTTCTGGCAAACCGACGCGATGGTCCACAAGGGCGGCGCGGCGGCGGGCTGGGCCTACGCCGCCTTCAACGGCCACAACGCCTATCTCGACATGGCAATCACGACAGGCCTTCCCGGCCTTGTCCTGACGCTCGTCCTCGTCGTCTGGCTGCCGCTGCGTGCGATCAACCGGGCGGAGGCGACCGCCAACGACCCAGCGCTGACCCGCCTGTTCGTGCGGATTTGGCTCTATGGCATCCTCGCGGCCTGCGTCGAGAGCCTGTTCTTCCAGTCCGGCAGCCTGATCTGGTTCATGCTGGTTGTCGCGATCTTCGGCCTGCATCTCCAGGCGAGCGCTCATGAAATCCGCGAGCCGGCAAATCACCGCAGCGCGATGGAGCCGGTCCATGCTTGAGGCATCCGGAATGCCGGCCGGGCCGGCGCGCCTCGCCCGCCTGTCGGCGCGGCTCGACCAGTTCGCCGGCCGCATCGAGAACAGGCTGATCCGCGCCGTCCCGGGCGACACCATGGAGGTTCCCAGGCAGGAGCCGATCGTCTCCTTCACCTTCGACGACGTTCCGGATTCCGCCCTCGATGTCGGCGCCGCCATCCTCGAAGCCAACGGCGCCCGCGGCACCTTCTATATTTCAGGCGGGCTGGAGGGACAGGTCGAGCCCGGCCGCACCCTGATCGACCGGGAGGGCTGCCGGGAGCTTGCCGCGCGCGGCCACGAGATCGGCTGCCACAGCTTCGGGCATCACGACATCAGGCAGGTCGACGGCCCCGCCCTGACTGACGACCTCGCCCGCAACGCCGCCTATCTCGACGCGATCGATCCGCGGCCGGCGCCGCGCAATTTCGCCTACCCCTACAATAGCGGCTCTTTCGGCAAGCGCGCCCTTCTCGCCCGCAGCTTCCGCAGCTGCCGAGCCGGCGGCGAAGGGATCAATCGCGGCCCGACCGACCCCACCTTCCTGCGGGCCGTCGAGATCCGGCAGCCGCAGCAGCATGTGCTCGGGCTCGGCCGCTGGATCGATGCGCTCGTCGCTGACCCCGGCTGGCTGATCTTCTTCACGCATGACGTCTCGCCGCGGCCGACGCCGCATGGCTGCACGGCGCCCAGCTTCCATCTGCTCGTCGGCTACGCGCTCGCACGCGGCTGCCGGATCCTGACCGTGGATGCGGCGCTCGACCATATGGGCCTGAGGCGGATGGGGCCGGGGCAGACGAACCCGGGGGAGCAGCGGCGATGACGCAGACCCGGCGGCTCCTCGCCATCAACAACTACTTCTACCGCCGCGGCGGCGCCGAGAGCGTCTTCCTCGACCATATCGACCTGTTCGCCGCGGCCGGCTGGGACGTCGTGCCCTTCGCGATGCAGCACCCCGCCAACCTGCCGAGCCCGTGGTCCGGGCATTTCGTGTCCGAGATCGAGTACGGCCGAGCAAGCGGGCCTCTCACCAAGGCGCGGCAGGCCGCCAAGATCGTATTCTCGCTGGAGGCGCGCCGGAATATCCGGGCGCTGATCGGGCGGGCGCGGCCGAGCGTGGCGCATGCCCATAACGTCTACCACCACATCTCGCCCTCGATCTTCGGCGCGCTCAAGGCCGAAGGCGTGCCGCTGGTGATGACGGCGCATGACCTGAAGGTCGCCTGCCCGGCCTACAAGATGCTGAGCCGCGGCCATGTCTGCGAGCGCTGCCGTGGCGGCCGCATCCACAACGTCCTGCTGCATCGCTGCGTCAAGGATTCGGCGGTCGTGAGCGGGCTCGTGCTGATGGAGACGCTGGTCCATCGCAGCCTCGGGCTCTATCGCTACACGCTCGACCGCCTGATCGCGCCGAGCCGGTTCTATCGCGACAAGCTCATCGCCTGGGGCTGGGACGCGAACCGCATCGCCCATATCCCGAACTGCATCGATGCGAGCGCCTATGCGCCTGCGGCCGACGAAGGCTGCTATTTCGTCTATGCCGGGCGGCTCGCGCCGGAGAAGGGGCTGGCCACGCTCCTTCGCGCCGCTGCACTGGCGCGCCAGAAGCTGGTCCTCGCCGGCAGCGGCCCGGAAGAGGAGCGCCTGCGCCGGCTCGCGGAGAATTTCGGCGCCGATGTCGTCTTCGCCGGCCATCTCGACAAGCCGGCCCTGCAGCGCCTGATCGGTGAAGCACTGGCGCTGGTCCTGCCGTCGGAGTGGTACGAGAACGCGCCGATCAGCCTGCTCGAGGCCTATGCGCTCGGGCGGCCGGTCATCGGCGCCCGGATCGGCGGCATTCCCGAGCTGATCGCCGAGGGCGAAACTGGCCTGCTCGTCGAATCCGGCAATGCCGCGGTGCTGGCCGCGGCAATGGCTGCCCTCGCGGCGCTCTCCCCCTCCGCACGCATCCGGATGGGCGCCCACGGCCGCGACTGGGTCGGCCGCGAATTCTCGCCCGAACGATACCGCGAACGCACCCTCACCCTGTACGAGGCGATCTGCTGATGTACACCCTGATCCCGCCGCTCCCCGCCCATTCGCCGGCGCGAAAGATCGTCTTCGTCGGCCTGCGCGGCGTGCCCGAGATCCAGGGCGGCGTCGAGACCCATGTCGCGGCGATCGCGACGCGCCTGGCGGAACGCGGCTGGCGGGTCGAGGTGCTCGGCCGTGCGCCCTACCTGCCTTCGCAAAGGCCCTACGTTTGGAAAGGCGTCACCGTCAGGCCGGTCTGGACGCCGCGCTCGCGCAGCTTCGAGGCCCTGCTGCATACGACGCTGGGCCTCTTCGTCGCGGCCCGCGGAAACCCGGACCTCATCCATATCCATGCGATCGGGCCGGCGCTGCTGACCCCGCTCGCGCGGCTTCTCGGCCTGCATGTCGTGGTGACGCATCACGGCTTCGACTACGAGCGCCAGAAATGGGGGCCCGTCGCCAGATCCATCCTCCGGACCGGGGAGGCGATGGGCATGCTGTTCTCTCATGCGAATATCGGCGTGTCCAAGGCGATCGTCGACGCGGTCCGACGCAAGTTCAGCGTCGGCGCGACCTTCATCCCGAACGGCGTCGAGAAGCCTGCGCAGGCCGATCCAGACACGTCCTATCTCGACCGCATCCAGGTCCGGCCGCAGCGCTATGTCCTGTCCGTCGGCCGGATCGTCGAGGAAAAGCGGCATCTCGACCTGATCGAGGCCTTCGCGCGCCTGGCCGATCCCGACATCAAGCTCGTCATCGCCGGCGCGTCCGATCATGCCGGCGCCTATCAACGCGCGGTCGAAGCCGCCGCCGCGGCGACGCCCGGCGTGGTGATGGCCGGCTTCCAGCGCGGCGAAGCCCTGTTCCAGCTCTACCGGCATGCCGCCCTGTTCGTCCTCCCGTCGAGCCATGAGGGCATGCCGATGGTCCTGCTCGAAGCGCTCAGCTACGGCGTGCCCTGCCTCGCCAGCGACATCGACGCCAATCTCGCCGTCGATCTCGGGCCGGGCGGCTATTTCCCGCTGGGCGCGATCGACCGGTTGGCGGAGGCGATGCGCGCGAAACTGGCTACCCCCGCCCCGGCCGAGAATGCGGCGCGCGCCGCGCAGGTGCTCGATTCCTTCGGCTGGGGCGCGATCGTCGACCGCACCATGGATGTCTACGAGAGCGCGCTTCTCGGCTGGCGTCCGGCCCGTGTCCCTCAGCGCGGCACCGGCCCCGCGAAACATGTCGAACTTGGAGGTTGAGGATGAAGCTTGCGCTGAGAAACCTCGAAATGACCGTGCTCGGCCTCGGCTTTCTCAGCCTGGCCTGGAGCAAGAACAGGCTCAACGGCTACAGCACGCCCAACACCGTGGCGAAATCCGATCCGGACGGGCAAATCGCCTATCTCCTCGACATCTTCGCATCTTTGCGCCGCTTCATGCCGCCGGAATTCGATATTCGCGGGCGGGACGTGCTGGAACTCAGCCCCGGCGCCTCGCGCGGCAACGGAGTGCTCTTCCTGGCGCTCGGCGCCCGCTCCTACCACGCGATCGATGTGTTCGATCTCGCGGGCGGTGAAGACCCGGCCTTCTACGAGCGGCTGCTCGCGCGTTTTCCGGAAGGCAATGCATTCGAGCGAACGCGTGCGTTGGCACTCGCCAGCACGCCGGGCTCCCGCGCCTTCGGCTATGCGGTCGGCCGGGATTTCGACATCCCACGACTGGTTGAGGGGCGGCTCTTCGACCTGATCGTCAGTTGCGCGGCCTTCGAGCATTACGACAGCCCCGCGACCGCCATCGCCGACTTAACGCAGATCGCCCGGGCCGGCTGCGAAGCCGTCCATATCATCGACCTGCAGACGCATTCGCGCTGGATCCGGGAGCGAGACCCCAACAACATCTACCGCTATCCGGAGCAGCTCTACCGGCTCTTCGCCTTTCCCGGCCAGCCAAACCGGCAGCGCCCGGCAGAGTATGTGCGCAGCTTCGAGGCCGAAGGCTGGAGCGAGGTCCGCTTCGTGCCGTCGCGGACGGTCGAACCCGCCCTTCGCGAGGCGTCGCTTAGCGGCCTATCCGCGCCCTTCGCGGGACAGGACGACATGATCATTCTCGATGGTGCTTTGACAGCGCGCTATCCGGGCAAAGCTCGTCGTCCGGAGCTCTCGCCGTGACGAGCCGCCGCTCCGTCCTCGCCGGACTGGCAGGGCTCGCAACGCTCGGGCCCGTAAGGGCTGCGAGCGGATCCGGCAGGGACATCCCGCAGTTCCGCCGCGGCATCGGCGTCTCGCATGCCATGGGCTGGGCCGAGGTGCGCAGCGACGGCAGCTACGGCGATGCGCCCTTCGCGGCGCCGCGCTTCAGCTTCGATGCGGCGCAGCGACGGGCGATCCGCACCGCCGGCTTCGATTTCGTGCGCCTGGCCGTCGATGTCGGCCCTTTTCTCGCCTTGCGCGGGACAGCGCGGGACCGGCTCGACGAGCTTCTGATCGGCATGGTCCGCAATCTACTCGATGCCGATCTCGGCGTCGTCGTCGATCTGCATCCGAGCGCGATGAATCCGGCCTATCGGCCGGCCGCCTTGACCGCAGGCATCGATGCACCGGCTTTCCGCGCCGTGCTCGCCCTGCAGCAACGCCTTGCAGGCCTTCTCGAAGCGCTTGCCGAAAGCAGGACAGGCTCCGGGTCTCCGCGACTTGCCTTCGAGCTGATGAACGAGCCGGAGGTGCCGCAGGCCGCGTGGCAACCCATGCTCGAAGCCTGTTACCAAGCCGCCCGCAAGGGCTCGGACAGGCTGCCGCTGGTGCTGGGCGGCGGGTCGATGAATTCCGCGGCCGCGCTGACGGCGATCGACACGCGGCCCTTCGCAGGCGACGCGCGCCTCATCTACACTTATCACGACTACACGCCGTGGCAGTTCACCCATCAGGGCGTGCACGGCAGCCCGGCCCATGCGCTCGATGCGATCCCCTATCCGGCGCCGCCCTCGGCCGGCGGGATGGTGGCCGCAACCCGGCAGCGCATCGGCAGCCTCGGGCTGGACGGCGCGGCGCTGGACGAGGCCGACAAGGCGAAACGCACGCTCGCACGCTATGTCGGCTTCGAGCGGTCGAGCCTTGAGACGCGTTTTCGTCAGGTGAATGCGTGGCGCCTCGCCGAGCGCCTGCCCGCCCATGCCGTCCTGCTCGGAGAGTTCGGCGTTCACAGGACGACTTACATGGACACGCCCGAGGGCGCAGCCGCCCGCGAACGCTGGCTGCGCGACATGCGCGAGCTGGCCGAAGCGCAGGGTTTCGCCTGGGCCGCCTGGACCTACGCCGGAACCGGCGGCTTCGCGCTCGCCGAAGGCGAAACCGGGCCCGGCTTCGATGCGGCGACGCTGCGCGCGCTCGGCCTGCGATGAGGCCGGCATGACCCGGCAGCGCCATGCCTATCTCGACGGATTGCGGGCGATCGCCGCGCTTGGCGTGATGGTCGAGCATCTGTTCGGCGACCTGCTGCGGCAAGCGCCATCGGCGACCGGCCCGATGAGCACGCTTGCCCGGTCCGTCATCGAGACCCTGAGCCTCGGCCGGTTCGGCGTGGCGCTTTTCTTCCTGATCAGCGGGTTCGTCGTGCCGTTCAGCATCGACGGCGACCATCCGCTGCGGCATTTCGCGATCTCGCGGCTATTCAGGCTTTATCCGGCCCTATGGCTGGCATTGGCCGTGCTCACCGCATCGGCCTGGCTTTCCGGCGACGGGCCGTCTGCAGCGGTCGTGCTCGCCAACATGACGATGGCGCCGCCGCTCTTCGGCCAGCCCTGGCTCTCGCCGATCTACTGGACGCTGTTCGTCGAACTTGTCTTTTACGGTCTCGCCGCGCTGCTGTTCGCGGCCGGGCTGCTGCGAAACGTAGCCACCCTGCTTGCCCTAAGCCTCGGCCTGATTGCCGCGACCGTGCTGCCCGTGCAATTGCGCACGCATGGGATTACTGCGCTGCCGGTTCAGTATCTCGGCCTACACTTGTCGTTCCTGTTCCTCGGGCTGCTGCTGCGGCTCTGGCTGGTCGAGCGCAGGACGGGCGCCTGGCTTGCGGTGCTGGTTCTCGGCCTCGCGCAACTTGTCGCCGTGATTTCGGTCGCGTCGTTCTCGCTGGGGCGCGGCGACCATTTCGTCATGGAAGGGCTCGCCCCCGTCCTCGCTGCCTATCTGCTCGCTTTCGCGGTGTTCCTGGCCGCAGTCCGGCTGCAGCGGCCCCGTTCCGCCTTGCTCGCCCGGATCGGGCTGATCAGCTACGCGATGTATCTGTTCCACGGGCCGGTCAACGCAGCCGTCTATCGCATCCTGCCGCTCACCGGAGAGCATGGCGACCTCGTCACGATGCTCGTCTGCATAGGTCTGACGCTGGCGCTATCCAGCCTTGTCTACCGGGCGGTCGAGCGCCCGATGATCAGGCTCGGGCGCTCGTTGTCGACGGGGCGGGAGCCGACCGCCGCCTATTCCATCGCCTTGAAACGATTGAGATAGGTCTCCTTGTCCGTCGCGATCTGGGTCGGCGGCAGCCGGAACTTCCAGGTCTCGGTCAGCGTGCGGTCGCCGAGCTTCAGCACCGCGTCGAGATCGGATGAGACGGCCGGGTTCTTGACCTTGATCCGGTAGATCAGGCGCCAGCCCTGGATAGCCGGATTGGGCTGCAATTCGGTGCCGACGATCTCGACATTCTCGTTGGCCGAGACCACGGCGGTGGGGCGGGCGTCCTTCGGCAGCTTGCGCAGCGAGGGGCCCTTGAAATCGACCAGGAAAGCCAGCGTGCCGTCGCCGGCACGGATCAGGTTGGACTGGTAGATCTCGCCGGCCGCGCGCATCGTCTGCCAGACATGGGAGATATCGCCTTTCATCAGCGCCGGCTCGTCCATGGTCCAGTGCATGCGATAGTCGAAGCGCATCGGCTCGCCGAAGGGCGGCCGGCTGTCGGGCACCCAGAGCGTGACGATATTGTCGTTGGTTTCGTCGGCTGTGGGTATCTCGACGAGGCGGACATTGCCCTTGCCCCAGTCATTGGTCGGCTCGATCCAGGCACTCGGGCGCAGGTCGTAGCGGTCCTTCAGGTCCTCGTAGCGCGAGAAGTCGCGCCCGCGCTGGAGCAGGCCGAAGCCCTTCGGGTTCTCCGCCGGGATATCGCTGATCGCGACCATGGACGGGTTGACGAGGGGCCGCCATATCCATTCGCCATTGCCGGTGCGGACGGCAAGGCCGTTCGAATCGTGGATCGCCGGGCGGAAATTCGGGGTCGGCGAGGGCTGCTGCGGACCGTACAGGAACATGCTGGTCAAGGGCGCGATGCCGAGCGTGGTCGGCGAGGCACCCTGGCGCAGGAAGACGCGGGCCTTGACGCTGAGAACGGCATCCGAGCCGGGCGTCAACGTGAACTCGTAGGCACCGGAGGCGCGCACCGAATCCATCAGCGCATAGAAGGTCAGGTGCTTGTCCTTGGGCTTGGGACGGCGCAGCCAGAACTCGCGGAAAGCGGGAAACTCCTCGGCGATCGGCAGGCCGGTATCGATCGCCAGCCCGCGCCCGGAGAGGCCATAGATCTGGTTCTTGCCGATGACGCGGAAATAGCTCGCGCCGAGCACGCTCATGATCTCGTCGAGCTTGCCGGCCTGGTTGATCGGATAGACCACCCGGAAGCCGGCCCAGCCGAGCTTGCTGGTCGCATCGCGGTCGAAATGCAGGTCGGCGAAGTCGAAGCGCCCGGCATCATAGGGGATTTCGTGGGCGGCACCGTCGACGATCTCGCTGATCTTCACCGGCGTATTGAACTGCATGCCCTGATGGTAGAAGGCCAGCTTGAACGGCGTCTTGTATTCCATCCAGGCGAAGCGCTCGCGCTTCGGCTGCATCTTCTGGTAGTCGGCGAACTGCATCTTGCTGAAGACGTCGGGCAGGTTGCTGACCGGCGCGACATAGGCCGCATCCGCAAGCGCCTTCGCCTTGGCGACCACGTCGTCGAGCCCGAATGTCGGCCGCTGCTGCGAGACGGCCGACGACGCGGCAAAACCCGCCACGGCAAGCCAGCCAAACGCCAGGCCGAGCCGCGCCAAGCCGGATCTGCCCCGGCTCATTCCACACCGGTCAAGCAGCCGCATCAGCATCTGTCGGGCTGAAGAGGAAGATCGGGCCATGGGCTGGGGCCCGTCGGCAGAACGGGTCGACAAGTTCACACTACCTCCTTAAAGGTGGGCGTCGGCGGGACGGAGCGCCCGTCCTACATTGGCAGCGGCGCACCGAACACATGCCCATCATCGCCCCAAGGGTCAAGGAATGAGCGCGTTCTCCCCGGACCGCTCCCGCGCGACCCTTCGCCGCCCTCTCTATCTCAAGTGAACGAATTCAGCATGGATCATAAGAGCGCTGCGCCGGTCGTCGAAGGGCTGGAGACGGTGTCCCCCGATGAGGCCGCTACCGGCCTGTCCCGCCGGCAGGCGCTCGGTGCCATGGCCTCAGCCGCCTTCGTCGCCGGAATGGCAGCGCTTCCGGCTTCGGCCAAGCCGAAGCTGGCGCGCGCCGGCGATCCCGCCGCGACGAAGAAGGCCTTCGTCGACAAGCTGATCGCGCAGATGACCGTGGACGAGAAGGTCGGACAATTGCGCCTGATCAGCATCGGCCCGGAGATGCCGTTTGCCAAGATCGTCGAGGAGATCGCCGCCGGGCGCATCGCCGGCTCGTTCAACACCGTCGTCCGGCGCGACAACCGACCGATGCAGGAAGCCGCGGTCAAGCGCTCGCGCCTGAAGATCCCGCTGTTCTTCGCCTATGACGTGGTGCACGGCCACCGCACCACCTTCCCGATCCCGCTGGGCCTCGCGTCGAGCTTCGACATGGCCGTGATCGAGCGCATGGCCCGCGTCTCGGCGGTCGAGGCCTGTAATGACGGCGTCGACATGACCTTCGCGCCGATGGTCGACATCAGCCATGATCCGCGCTGGGGCCGCACCTCCGAGGGCTTCGGCGAGGATCCCTATCTTGTCAGCGAATGCGCCCGCGCCAGCGTGCGGGGCTTCCAGGGCACCGCGCCCGACCAGCCCGACACCATCATGGCCGCGGTCAAGCATTTCGCGCTCTATGGAGCGGTCGAGGGCGGGCGCGACTACAACACCGTCGACATGAGCCCGCTGCGCATGCATCAGGTCTATCTGCCGCCTTACAAGGCAGCGATCGATGCCGGCTCCGGCGGCGTCATGGTCGCGCTCAACTCGGTCAACGGCGTGCCGGCGACCTCCAATACCTGGCTGCTTCAGGACCTCCTGCGCAAGCAATGGGGCTTCAAGGGCGTCACCGTCAGCGACCATGGCGCTATCACCGAACTCACGCGCCACGGCGTCGCCCGCGACAACCGCGAGGCCGCTAAGCTCGCAATCAAGGCCGGTATCGATCTCAGCATGGCCGATCAGGTCTATCTCGCCGAGGTGCCCGGCCTGATCGCCTCCGGCGAGATCAAGATGGCCGAGCTCGACGCCTGCGTGCGCGAGGTGCTCGGCGCCAAATACGACATGGGCCTGTTCGCCAATCCGTTCCTGCGCATGGGCAAGCAGGAGGACGATCCGGCCGATGTGCGCGCCAACGACCGGCTGCATCGCAAGCCCGCCCGCGAGATCGCCCGCGACAGCATCGTTCTGCTGGAGAACCGCAACCAGACCCTGCCGCTGAAGAAGCAGGGCACAATCGCGCTGATCGGGCCGCTCGCCGATTCCGGGCTCGACATCCTCGGCAGCTGGTCGGCGCAGGGCGTCGCCGAGCAGGCCGTCACGGTGAAGGCCGGCATCGAGAAGGCGATCGGCGACAAGGCGAAGCTCATCGTCGCGCGCGGCTGCAACGTGCTCGACGACCAGAAGGTGGTCGACTACCTGAACTTCCTGAACTGGGACAAGCCCGAGGTCATCCAGGACCCCCGCCCGCTCGAGGTGATGATCGAGGAGGCCGTCGCCGCCGCCAACCAGGCCGATGTGGTGATCGCCGTCGTCGGCGAGGTGCGCGGCATGTCGCATGAATCCTCAAGCCGCGTCACGATCGAGATGCCGGGCTCCCAGCGCAAGCTGCTGCAGGCGCTGAAGGCGACCGGCAAGCCGCTGGTCGTCCTCTTGATGAACGGCCGCCCGCTCGCGATCGGCTGGGAAAAGGACAATGCCGACGCGCTGCTGGAGACCTGGTATGCCGGCACGGAGGGCGGCAACGCCATCGCCGACATCCTGTTCGGCGACCACAACCCCGCAGCCAAGCTGCCGATCAGCTTCCCGCGCTCGGCCGGCCAGATTCCGACCTATTACAACGCGCTGCGGATCGGGCGCCCCTACACGCCGGGCAAGCCCGGCAACTACACCTCGCAGTATTTCGAGGAGGAGCAGGGCGCGCTCTACCCGTTCGGCTTCGGCCTGAGCTTCAGCACGTTCACGCTGACCGAACTCAAGCTCTCGGCCAGCCGCATCAAGCGCGGCGAGAAGCTCACCGCCGAGGCGACGCTGACCAATACCGGCAGCTTCGAAGGCGCCAATGTCGTGCAGCTCTATATCGCCGACCCCTATGCCTCGATCGCGCGGCCGGTGAAGGAGCTGAAGGGCTTCCAGAAGGTGGTACTGAAGCCGGGCGAAAGCCGCGTCGTGCGCTTCGAGATCGGTCCGGACCAGCTCAAGTTCATCAATGGCGACCTGAAAGAGGTGGTCGAGAGCGGCCAGTTCGACGTCCAGCTCGGCCTCGATTCCCGCGACGTGCTGGAGCAGTCCTTCCTGCTGGTCTGAAGCAGCCCATGCCGAGATCGGCGAGCGAACCCGGCATGGGCCACCATGCCGGGATTTTCATGAGATCGGCCTTGGCAGGATCGGGAGCGCTCCGGATCGCCGCGGCTCGCTTGCCAGGCTGCCTCGTCATGGCACCAATATTGCGAAACGCCGCGGAGCGCCTTCCGTCCGTCATCTTTAGGCCTGATCCTGAAAGGACGGACCAGCGCATGGCCTTTGTCATGGAGCGGTGGTTCGATATGCTTTATTGAACGTCCGCCGAATAGAGCTGCGCAGGTTTATTGCCCATGCCTTCAAAGATTGTCCCGATCGTGATGTGTGGCGGCGCAGGGACCCGTCTGTGGCCGGTCTCCCGCGACACGATGCCGAAGCAGTTCATTTCCCTGTTCGGTGGGGCTTCCACCTTCCAGCGAGCCATGAAGCTCCTTTCGGACGCCGAGGTCTTCGCGCCCGCGATCGTCATCACCAATGTCGAGTATCGCTTCACGGTTCAGGAGCAGCTTCAAGCCTGCGGCGTGAGCGCCCAGATCGTGCTTGAGCCGATGCGCCGTGACTCGGCCGCCGCCGTAGCGGCTGCGACAGAGCTCGCGCTGGCGCGCGATCCGGACGCGATCGTCGGCGTGTTCGCCGCCGATCACATCGTCCAGGACGGAAACCTCTTCGTCGAGACCTGCCGCCAAGCCGGAATCGTCGCCAAGCAGCACCGCATCGTCACGATCGGCATTCCCCCCACAACCCCGGCCACCGGCTATGGCTATATCCGGCCCGGCGAGGATATCGAGGACGGTGCCCGGCGGATCGCAGCCTTCGTCGAAAAGCCCGACGCAGCGCGTGCGGCGCAGTACCTGCTCGACGGCTATCTCTGGAATTCCGGCAACTTCATTTTCGACGCGGCCACCATGCGGGCCGAACTTGCAACCTTCGAGCCGGATGTCATGGCCCCGGTTGCCGAAGCCGTCGCCCGCGCCGAGCCCGACCTCGATTTCCTGCGTCTCGACGCTGCGGCTTTCGGCCGGGCCAAGACCATCTCGATCGACTATGCGGTGATGGAGCGCACGCAGAAGGCCGCCGTCGTCGCCGGCAATTTCGGCTGGTCGGATGTCGGCGGCTGGTCCGCCGTATGGGACCTTTCCGAAAAGGACGCGGACGGCAACGCCATCGAAGGGCGCGGCTATGTGCTCAACGGCTCGAACAATCTCGTCCGGTCGGAGGATGCCCTCGTGGCCGTGATCGGCCTCGACGACATCGCGGTCATCTCGACGCGCGACGCCGTCCTCGTGACGCCGCGCGAACAATCCGACAAGGTCAAGCAGATGGTGGCGCTGATCACGGCCCGTGGCGAGTCGGAAGCCGGCGCCCATCGCGAGATCCAGCGCCCCTGGGGGAAATATCTCTCGGTCGACATGGGCGCGCGCTATCAGGTCAAGCGCATCACCGTGAAGCCGGGCGGCGTCCTCTCGCTGCAGAAGCACTACCATCGCGCCGAACACTGGGTCGTGGTGCGGGGCACGGCCGAAGTCACCCGCAACGACGAGACCCTCATCGTGCACGAGACGGAGTCGATCTATCTGCCGATCGGCTGCGTGCATCGCATGGCCAATCCCGGCAAGATTCCGCTCGAGCTGATCGAGGTTCAGGTCGGCTCCTATCTCGGCGAAGACGACATCATTCGCATCGAGGATATCTACAAGCGCGTGTAAGAGGCGCTGCGAAGCGCCTCTCCGAATTGCCCAAGCGGCTCAGCCTTGCGCCGGCTTCCAGCCGGCGGCCGGGATGGTGTTGATCATCCAGGGAATGCCGAACTTATCGACGAGCGAGCCGAAGCCGGGCGACCAGAAGGTCTCGCTGAACGGCATCGCGGCCCGCCCGCCCTCGGAGAGCTGATCGTACCAGCGCTGGCCCTGCGCCCTGTCGTTGGTGTGCAGGGTGACATCGAAGCCGTTCTTGGGCTTGTCGATATTCGAGGCCCAGGGAGTGTCCATATCGGCGCCCATCAACGCCTGATCCCCGACCTCCAGCCAGCAATGCATCAGCCAGGTCTTGTACTTCTCGTCAGTGATCGGCATGCCGGGCGGAGCATCGCCATAAGGTATGGCAGCGGTGATCTTGCCGCCAAGAACCTTGGCGTAGAACTCGAATGCCGCCCGGCATTCCCCCCGGAAACTCAAGCTGGTCACGATCTTCATGGTCGTCTCCATTGTGACGGGGGCTTCGGCACCCCTCGAATGGCTTGATATCAATATATCGACACGTGCATGTCAGGATGGCGAATGCCGGCTCGTGCAAGCATTCTCCTGAAGCTCGACGAACATCCCATCCTCATCCGGGGATAATGGCACTGTGACGGCGGCCCATCCCCACCCCTCTGAAGCCATTCCCGCGAGGGTCGGATCGATTCCTCTTGCTCAACTGCCTACCGGCAGGTAGGTAAGTAATATCGCTCCACTGACGGACCAGCCGCAGGAAAGCCGAGGAGGATCAGCGCGCATGCCGGTCATCGAAAGCAGGATCGGCTCGGGGGCCGAGCAGCAGCAGAAGCGAGCCGCCTACGGGGCGCTGATCCTGACCTTGCGGGAACGCCATGCGCGCGTGCTGGCCGGCGGCGGCGAGAAGCTCAGGGCGCGCCATCGCGAGCGCGGCAAGATCCCGGTGCGCGAACGCATCGACCTCCTGGTCGCCCCCCTCTCCCCCTTCCTCGAACTCTCCCCGCTCGCGGCCTGGGAGCTCTATGGCAACGAGGTGCCGGGCGCCGGCATCGTAACCGGTATCGGCGTCGTCGCGGGCACGCCCTGCATGATCATCGCCAACGACGCGACGGTGAAGGGCGGCTCCTTCTTCCACGAGACAGTCAAGAAGCATCTACGGGCGCAGGAGATCGCCTTCGAGAACCGCCTGCCTTGCGTCTATCTCGTCGATTGCGGGGGCGCCTTCCTCCCTGAACAGGACCGTGTCTTCCCCGACCGTGACCATTTCGGCGGGGCGTTCCTGCAGCAATGCCGGATGTCGGCGGCCGGGCTGCCGCAGATCTCGGCGGTGTTCGGCGGCTGTACGGCAGGCGGCGCCTACATTCCCGCCCTCTCCGACGAGGTCGTGATGGTGCGCGGCACCGGCCGCATCCATCTCGGCGGGCCGCCGATCGTGAAGGCCGCGATCAACGAGATCGTCGACGGCGAGACGCTGGGGGGCGCCGAGATGCATACGCAGGTCTCAGGCGTCAGCGACTATCTCGCCGAGGACGAATATGAGGCAATCGCCAAGCTCCGCGACATTGTCGGCGCGCTCAATTGGCCGGCGCCATTGCGCACCCCCGCGCGCGCCGTCACGGCACCGCTCTACGACCCCGCGGAGATCGAGGCGATCGTCGGCACCGACCTGAAGCAGCCCTTCGACGTGCGCGAGGTCATCGCCCGCATGGTCGATGGCAGCGCCTTCGATGCCTTCAAGCCGGATTTCGGCGCGACGCTGGTCACCGGCTTCGCCCATATCCACGGCCAGCCGGTCGGCATCATCGCCAATAACGGCGTGCTGTTCTCCGACAGCGCGCTAAAGGGTGCGCATTTCATCGAGCTTTGCGACCAGCGCCGCATCCCGCTGCTGTTCCTGCAGAACATCACCGGCTTCATGGTCGGCACCGAGGCCGAGCGTGGCGGCATCGCCAAGCATTCGGCCAAGCTGGTCTATGCCGTCTCGAATGCACGCGTGCCGCGCTACACCGTCATCATCGGCGGTTCGTACGGTGCCGGCAATTACGGCATGTGCGGCCGCGGCTTCCAGCCGCGTTTCCTCTTCGCCTGGCCGAATGCGCGCATCGCGACGATGTCGCCGGATGTCGCCGCAACGGTGGTGACCGAGCTCCGTCGCTCCAGCCTGACGCGCGGCAATGCGAATGAGGCCGATATCGAAAAGCTCGACCGTGAGACGCGCCGCCAGTTCGAGGAGCAGAGCACGCCCTATTACGCGACGGCCCGGCTCTGGGACGACGGCATCATCGAACCGGCCCAGACCCGCGACGTGATCGGCCTGTGCCTCTCGCTCGCCGCGCGCGAGATCGACCTGCCCGGGCATCGCCCCGTCTACCGGATGTGACCCGATGATCGGTTCCCTGCTCATAGCCAATCGCGGCGAAATCGCCGTGCGGATCATGCGGACCTGCCGGCGCCTCGGCATCCGCACCGTCGCCGTCTTTTCCGATGCCGACCGCGACGCGCAGCACGTTGCCTTCGCGGATGAAGCCGTCCGCATCGGCCCTGCCGCCGCGCGCGACAGCTATCTGCGGGCGGAAGCGATCATGGAGGCCGCCGCGCGCAGCGGCGCAGAAGCGATCCATCCTGGCTACGGCTTCCTCTCCGAGAAGCCGGACCTGCCGCTGCTCTGCCGGCAGGCGGGACGCATCTTCGTCGGCCCTTCCGCCGAATGCATCGTCGCGATGGGGCCGAAGATCGGCTCGAAGCTGATTGCCGAGAAGGCCGGCGTACTGAGCGTGCCAGGCTATGCCGGCGACGACCAGTCGAACATAGCGCTGGCAGATGCCGCCGCGCGGATCGGCTATCCCGTGATGATCAAGGCCTCGGCCGGCGGCGGTGGCAAGGGCATGCGCCGCGTGTTCTCGGCCGAGGAACTGGTGCCTGCGATCGAGCTGGCGCGCGCCGAAGCGCAGGCCGCCTTCGGCGATCCCGCGCTCCTGATCGAGAAGCTGGTCATGCGCCCGCGTCATCTCGAGGTGCAAGTGGCCGGCGACAAGCATGGCAATGTCGTGCATCTCTTCGAGCGCGACTGCTCGGTCCAGCGCAACAACCAGAAGGTGCTTGAGGAGGCCCCTGCCCCCAATCTCGCACCTGCGATCCGGGCCAAGCTACTGGAGCGCGGCGTCGCACTAGCCCGGGCCATCGGCTACGACAATCTCGGCACGGTCGAGTTCATCCTGGAGGACGGTTTCGACGAGCCGTGGTTCCTCGAAATGAACACGCGCCTCCAGGTCGAGCACCCCGTCACCGAGGCGATCACCGGCTACGATCTCGTCGAATGGCAGATCCGGATCGCTGCCGGCGAGAGGCTGCCGGCCTTGCAGCCGGAGGTTCGCGAGCGCGGGCACGCGATCGAGGCCCGTATCACTGCCGAGCGCGCCGATCAGGGCTTCCGGCCCGATACCGGGCGGATCAAGGGCTATGCCGAACCGGCCTCGATCCGCGTCGATAGCGGCGTGCGGGCGGGCTCCGAGGTGACGCTGTTCTACGACTCGCTGCTGGCCAAGGCGATCGCGGCCGGGCCCGACCGTGCCACGGCCTGTACGCGGCTGGTCGCGGGCTTGCGCGATTTCGCCATTCTCGGCCCCGCGACCACCCTGCCCTTCCTGATCGACGCGGTCGAACATCCGATTTTCGCCGAGGGCAAAGCGACGACGCGCTTCATCGAAGACGCCTTCCCCGATGGCTGGGTTGCGAAGCGGTCAGGGCAGCGTCTGGCGCGCGCCGTCGCAGCCCTGCTCTGGCTGGAGCAGCAAGGGAAGGCGCGACCGAGCATCGATGCCTGGAGCAGCCTCGCGGACTTCCGCCTGCTGGCGCCGGCCGGCGGCGTGGCGACAAGCCGTCTGATCGCCGAGGAGGAAGATGGGACCACGAAGCTGGAGGTTCGCTCGCTGTCGGATGGCCGACGCGTTGTCCTCGACGCCGATGGCGAGACCGAACTAGCCCTGCGCATCGGGGCCGACAGCTTCGAACTGACTTTCGAGGATAGGCTCCTGCGGGGCAGCCATGCCACCATGGACGGCCGCGTCCGGCTGACGCTCGCCGGCGAGAGTTTCGACATCGGGATCGGCAGCGAAGCGCGCCCGGCTGTGGCAACCGGTGGCGGTGGAGCGGGTTCGGGAGCGATTCTCGCTCCGATGCCGGGCGTGGTCGCCGAAGTCCGCGTCGCGCCGGGTGACCATGTCGAGGCCGGACAGGTCGTCGTCGTGCTGGAATCGATGAAGCTGTTCACCTCGCTTGCGGCCGGCATCGGCGGTGTGATTGCCGAAGTCGCCTGCCAGCCGGGCGAGACGGTCCAGGCCGGCAAGCGGCTCGTGCTGATCGAGACGCCAGCCGGCTGAGAGGCTGCATGCGCACGGCGCAGGCCCGCCAGCCCATCAACCCATCTCGACCGCTCGCGACCCTTGCCGGAAGAACGTTTCGACGCCGCCGCTCTTACCCGCTCGATCCCGGAAGCGCGACCAGCGGGCGGCGACGGGATCGGGGGAACCGCCTTGAAGCTGCCTTTGTGGGGAAGCGCGCTCAGCGCCACGCTCCTCGTCCAGGTCGTGAGTTCGTTTGCCGCCGCCGCCATCCCGCTTCTCGGCCCGCTTCTGACGCTGCGCTGGGGCCTCGCGCCTGAAAGCATCGGCTATGTCTCGGCAGTGGTCTCGACCGGCATCTGCTGGTTCCTCGCCTGCGGCAACCCGATGCTCGACCATCACGGGCCGGTGCGAGCACTGCAGATCGGGCTCGCCTTCGTCGCGGCAGGGCTCCTGCTACTGTCGCAACCCTTCGCACTCATCGGCCTCGCCGGGGCCCTGCTGCTGGGGCTTGGGCTGGCTCCTAACACGCCGGCCGGCAGCCAGATCCTGATGCGCACGGCGCCAGCCGACCATCGGACGCTCGTGTTCTCGATCAAGCAGGCCGGCGTTCCTTTGGGGGGCGCGATCGCGGGTTTTGCCGTTGCGCCCCTGGTCCTCGGGCTGGGCTTCACCGGCGCGCTCTGGACCGTGATCGCCGTCGTGCTCGTCAGCGCACTCACCGTCCAGCCCTTCCGCAGAAGCCTCGATGCGGAAAAAGGCACGCAGAACCGCGCCTGGGCACGGATGTTCCTGTCGCCGTCCTCGCTTTCCCGGTCGGCGCGGGTGCTGAGCTCGCATGCTTCGCTACCGATGCTGACGGCGCTGGGGGTCTCGTTCTCGATCACCCAGGCCTGCATCACCGCCTTCACCGCGACCTATATGGTCACCCGGCACGGGAAGACGCTGGCGGAAGCCGGCCACCTCGTCGCGACCCTGCTTGTGGCGAGCACGATCGCGCGCATCTTCTTCGGCTGGCTGGCGGACCGAATGGGCGGCGGATTGCGATTGCTCTGCCTGCTGGCCTTGGCCGCCGGTTCGACCATCGCCCTCCTGATCGGCACGGCCGGCACGAATCCCTGGCTGATCTATCTCTGCATGGCCCTGGTCGGGGCGACCTCGATGGGCTGGAACGGCGTCCACATGGCCGAGCTGGCGCGGGTCTCACCGCCCGCGCTGATCGGCGACGTGACCTCCGGCGCCAGCCTGTTCGGCTTCGTCGGCTCGATCTGCGGGCCGCTGGCCTTCGCCCTGATCGCGAACAGGACCGGCAGCTTCGACTGGCCGTTCCTGCTCGTCGCCGCGCAGCTCGCGACCTCGGGCGCCTTTGCGCTGTGGTATCTGCGGCGGCGCCCACAAGCCTGACGCCAGGCGGAGCAAAAGCAACATAACATCAGGTTATGCCTGATCCCGAATAAAGCATGAGAACAATGGAGGCCAGACCTCTAGAGCTTGTCGATGGAACGGGATTCAGGGCCGTTCCCCGAGAGAACCAGATCACAGGCCAGATCAGGAATTCGTCGATGTCCCGCGTCATCACCGTCGCCGCCGCACAATTGGGTCCGATCCAGCGCGCCGACAGCCGAAAGCAGGTCGTCGACCGGATGATCGCCCTGCTGGAAAAGGGCAAGGCGCAGGGTGCGACCTTCGTGGTCTTCCCCGAACTCGCGCTGACCACCTTCTTCCCGCGCTGGTACCACGAGGATCGCGCCGAGGCGGATCGCTGGTTCGAGCACAGCATGCCCGGCCCGGAGACGCAGCCGCTGTTCGATCGGGCGCGCGAACTCGGCCTCGCCATGAGCTTCGGTTATGCCGAACTCACGCCCGAGGGACGGCACTTCAACAGCTCTATCCTGGTCGATCGCGGGGGCCGTATCGTCGCGAAATACCGCAAGATCCACCTGCCCGGCCATGTCGAGTTCGATCCCGAGCGGGCGCACCAGCATCTGGAGAAGCGCTATTTCGAGCCGGGCGACCTCGGCTTCCCGGTCTGGGAATTCGAGGGTGGGCTCTTCGGCATGGCTATCTGCAACGACCGGCGCTGGCCCGAGACCTATCGCGTCATGGGGCTGCAAGGCGTCGAAATGATCGTGCTCGGCTACAATACCCCTTCCGCCAACTCGCAATCGCCCAACGAGACGACGGCCGATCGGCTGTTCCACCATCGCCTCTCGGTGCAGGCGGGGGCCTATCAGAATTCGACCTGGGTCGTGGCCGTCGCCAAGGCCGGCAACGAGGACGGCTATCCCCTCTTCGGGGGAACGTTGATCGCCGGGCCGGACGGCAAGATCGTCGGCGAGCTCGACCATGAGGAGGACGGCGTGCTGGTCCATCCCTGCGATCTCGACGATACCCGCTTCGGCAAGGCAACAATCTTCGATTTCGCCAGGCATCGCCGCGTCGAGCATTACGGCCTGATCACCGAACGGACCGGCGTCGGCGCCCCGCTCGGCAAGCCGGAGAGCGCCTGAGCGCCCTTCTTGCCGGCTTCAGCGGAACGGGTCGAACGGCGTCGGGAAGCGGCCCGTCGGTGTGAGGGGAGCCACAAAAAGGCAGCCCGCAGCACGCGAAACAGCGACGGGGTCAGGATGAAAACGGAACTGCGCGTCGCGCTCGGCGACAGGCTTTACGGCATCGAACGCCCCTGGGGCGCCCTGCCCGCGACGCCCGGCCGGATCACCGATCTCGCGGTCGGCCAGGACGGGTTGGTGCATGTCCTGCTGCGTCGCGACAGCGCCGTCGATCCGGAAGGGCCTTGCGTCGTCACGCTCGCGGCCGATGGCAGCTTCGTGAGGAGTCGGGGCGAAAAGCTCTGCGTCGACGCCCACAAGATCGCGACGACACCCGATGGCGGCCTCGCCATCGTCGACCGCGACGCACATCGCATCTTCCTGTGCGATGACGAGGGCCGCGTGCGGCAGCAGATAGGCGAAAGCCACAGGCCGGGCCAACCCTTCAACCATCCCAGCGACATCGCCTTTGCGCGCGATGGCGGCTTCTACGTCTCCGACGGCTATGGCAACGGGCTCATTCACCGCTTCGACGCGTCTGCCAACCTGATTGCGAGCTGGGGCTCGGTCGGAACCGCGCCGGGCGCCTTCCTGACACCGCACGGCATCTGCGTGCTCAGCGACGGCCGCGTCATCGCCGCCGATCGCGAGAACAGCCGCGTGCAGAGCTTCACCGCCGAGGGCGAACTCCTCGCCGTGTGGGATGCGTTCCTGCGCCCGCAGGATGTCGTCGCCGATGCGCAGGACCGCATCTATGTCTGCGATGCCATCCCGACGCTGAGCCTGCTTTCGGCGGATGGCGCCCTGCTCGGCCGCTGCCGCCCGGTGCTCAATGGTGCGCATGGCCTGTGGCTGGGGCCAGCCGGCGATATCTTCCTCGCCGAGACCAACCCGAACCGCATCACGCGGCTCTTTCCCGTCGCGGCCTGACGCGACGGGCGGCACCGCCCTCATGCGGCCGACATGGCCGTGCGGTTCTGCAGGCGCGAGACCAGCCGCACGAAGGGCCAGAACATCAGGAAATAAACGATCGCCGCCGCGATCAGCGGGGTTGGGTTGTAGAGCAGGCCCTGGGCGAGCTGGGCCGAGCGCAGCAGTTCCTGCAAGGCGACGGCCGAGGCGATCGAGGTCTGCTTGACCAACTCGACCGTGTTGCTGATCAGGTCCGGCAGCACGTTGCGGGTGCCTTGGGGCACGACGACATGGATCATGCTCTTGTACCAACTCAGGCCGGTCGAGCGCGCCGCCTCGCGCTGGCCCTTCGGCACGGATTCGATACCGGCGCGGAAGATCTCGGCGAAATAGCTGGAACCGTTCAGCGTCAACGCCAGCACGGCGGCGGTGAATTCGTTCAGCTTCAGGCCGAGGAAGGGCAGGCCGAAGAAGATGAAGATCAGCAGCACCAGCGGCGGGATCGCGCGCATCACGTCGACATAGGCGATCAGGAAGAAGCGCAGCAGCTTGCTGGGCACGTCCTGCGCCATGGCGATGGCGATGCCTGTGAGCACAGAGAGCGGCACGGCGACGGCGGCCAGCGCCAGCGTCATCCAGAAGCCCTGCAGCAGCAGCGGCCAGACCTGCTTGAGCACGTCGAGATTGAAGAAGGTCGTGACGAGATCGTCCATCATGACCTCGGATGCGCATAGGCGCGTTCGAGCCAGCGCGTGAAGCGCACGAAGGGCAGAAACAGCAGCAGGAAGAGCAAGGCGCCGACGGTCAGCGCGGTCGGGTTGGCGACGTTGGACTGGATGCTGGAGGTCACGTTGAGCAGTTCCGGCACGGCGACGACCGAGCCCAAGGTCGTGCCCTTGCTGATGCCGATGGCGCGGTTGGTCAGAGGCGGGATCGAGATGCGCACGACCTGCGGCAGGATGATGTAGGCGAGCGTCTTCGTGAAGGAGAGGCCGGTCGAGCGGCCGGCTTCCCATTGGCCCTTGGCCACGGCGTTGATCCCCGCCCAGAAGATCTCCTCGGCGAAGGCCGAGAGCACGATCGCCAGCGCCAGCACGGTCGCGGTGATCGGCTCCAGCACCAGCCCAAAATAGGGCAGCGCGAAATAGGCCAGCACGATCAGCACGAGCTGCGGGATCGAGCGGAAGAAATCGATATAGAAGATGATCAGCCAGTTCAGCGGCCGGATGCCGTAAAGCCGGAGGATCGCGAGCGCGAGGCCCAGCGGAATGCCGATCAGGACCGTCAGGATCGACATCTCGACGGTGATCAGGAAGCCGCGCAGGATGTCCGGCCAGAAGGCCGACATCAGCGAGAAATCGAAGAAATAGCGGACGATCTGGTCCATGCGCCGTCAGCCGTGCGAGCGCATCACGAAATCGCGGATGCGCTGGTGCTGCGGGTTGATCAGGATCTCCTGTGGCGTGCCCTCGGCCAGGATCGCGCCATGATCCATGAAGACGACGCGGTCGGCGACATCGCGCGCGAACTTCATCTCATGGGTCACCACGATCATGGTCATGCCCATCTCCTTGGTGCGGACCATGACGTTGAGCACTTCGCCGACGAGCTCGGGGTCGAGCGCCGAGGTCGGCTCGTCGAAAAGCATGACCTGCGGCTCCAGCGCCATGGCGCGGGCAATGCCGACGCGCTGCTGCTGGCCGCCGGACAGTTCCGCCGGATAGGCATCGGCCTTGTGCGCGAGGCCGACGACTTCGAGATGGTGGCGGGCCTTCTGCTCCGCCGCCTCCTTGCTCAGGCCCACGACCTTGCGCAGCGCCAGCGAGACGTTCCCCAGCGCCGTCTTGTGCGGGTAGAGATGGATGCCCTGGAAGACCATGCCGATGCCGCGGCGCAGGCGGTCGAGATCGACCTTGGGGCCGGTGACCTCCTGCCCGCCAAGACGGATCGTGCCCGCCGTCGGCTCCTCAAGCCGGTTGATGCAGCGCAGGCAGGTGCTCTTGCCCGAACCGGAGGAGCCGACGATCACGACGGCCTCGCCCTTGCCGACCTTGAGGTCGACGCCGCGCAGAACCTCGACATTGCCGAAGCTCTTGCGCAGCCCTTCGATCGACACGATCGTCTCAGGCGGCACGGCCGTCGTGGCGGGCGTCGAAGTCACTTGCAGGTGGCCTTGTGCTCGGTCGCGTCATAGCCTTCGAAATTCGGCGCGCCGGTGCCGGGAAAGATTTTGGCAGTCGAGGAATCGGCGGCCGGCTTCACGCCGAACCATTTCTCGTGGATCGCAGCCAGCGTGCCGTCGGCCTTGATGCATTCCAGCGCCATCTCGACCTTGGCCCGGAACGCCGCGTCCTCCTTGCGGAAGGCGATGCCGAAATTATTGCCGCTGTTGAACACGAAGGCGACCTCGGCCATCGGGGTCTGCGTTGAGACATAGCGCGAGACCGGCACGTCGGCGACATTGGCAAAGGCGCGGCCGATCATGACGGCCTGAACGGCGTCGGCATTCTTGTTGTAACGCTGGATCGTGTAGCCGTACTTGGCCTCGTTGTCGGTCAGCCACTTGTCCGAGATCGAGCCGTTATTGACGGTCAGCGCCTTGCCCTTCAGCTCCTCCAGATTGGCGATCTTCGCGCCCTTCTTGACGAGGAAGCCGAGGCCCGTCGGCATATAGGGCTCGCTGAACAGCATCTGCGCGGCGCGCTCGGTCGTGATGTTGGTCGGCGCCGGGATCATCTCGTAGCGCTTGGAGAACAGGCCGGCGAAGATCGCGGAGAAGTTCGAATCCGTCACGTCGACGCCGGGGCGGCCGAGCTGCTTCGCCAGGGCTTCCGACATGTCGTAGGTGAAGCCGGTGGTCTCGCCCGCCGGCGTCTTGAAGCAGAAAGGCGCGAAGCCGAGATCGCAGGCCACCTTCAATTTCTCGCCCTGCGGATGGTCGGCATCTTGCGCCATGGCAGGCATGGCGAGCATGGCGGCGAGCCCGACGCCCGCGGCGACGGCACGCATCTGCTTGATCGACTTCAGCTTCATGATTCCCGCTCCCGTTATGCGTGACGGCTGCGCCGTGATCGCTGCGCCCCTTCTTGCAACAATCCGGCCATGTCCAAAGGGAGCCTAACAGGGCGAAATCATGCCCAGCCAATCATTTATTGTCGGGTGGCCATAACCTGATGTTAAGCAACATCCTCGCCTTCGCCGCCGGGCTTCGCGGGCGGAGGCGGCACCAGCCCGCGCAGGATGTCGACGAAAGCGCTCGCCGTGCGCGACAAGGGCTCGAAGCGCGGCGTCAGCAGATGGGCGCGCACGCGCGTCTTCGGTGCGAGCGGGCGCGAGGCCAGCTCCGGCCAGGTTCGGCCGCGCAGCACGAACTCGTCGACGACGGCAATGCCGGCGCCGGCGCGCACCATCGCGCAGGCGACCGGCGTGAAGCGAACGACGGTGCTGATCCTGAGTGGAGCGGATTTCGATGAGAGCGCGCGATCGACGACATCGCCATAGGGCGTCTGCGGCCCGAACCCGATCAACGGATAGGGCGCGAGATCGGCCGGGCGGATCACACGCAAGCGCGCCAGCACATGGTCGCGCGGCATGATGACCATGAGCCGCCCCTCCGTCAGAACCTCCGTATTGAGCGTCGGCTCGTCGACGGGAATGATCGAGACGCCGAGATCGGCGCGGCCGGCCACGACCTTGGCGACCACTTCCAGCAGGGTCAGCACCTCGAATTCCACGCGCAGATCGGGAAAGCGCTCGCGCAGTCGGGCGATGGCGTCCGGCACCAGCGCCTGGCCGACACTGGGGCTCGCGACGATCCGCACCGAGCCGGTGCCGCGCTCGCGCAGTTCGTCGGCGAGCTCGTTCACCCGCACGACGCCCTGATGGACCTGGTCGACCTCCTGGAAGAGGCGACGCGCCTCCGGCGTCGGCTGCACGCGACCGCGCACGCGCTCGAACAGGCGCAGCGCCAGCCGGTCCTCGGTATAGGCCAGCAGGCGGCTGATGGCGGGCTGCGAGACCGAGAGCAGGCGGGCTGCGCCGCTGATCGAGCCGGTGATCATGATGGCCCGGAAGACTTCGATCTGCCGGAGATTGAGGCGCATGGCAATAACATCCGATTATGGTCGGCCGCATAATAAGCATGATTCATTTCGCGCCTAGCGCTCTAAGTTCAGCTTGCCGGCAACGACCGGCAGACGAGGGACGAGGCCGCCGATGAGACGTTTTCTGACGAGCAGGGATGTCGAGGCCGCCGTTGCCGGCGGGTCCGTCTTCGCAGCAGGCGGCGGCGGTTGGGCCGATCACGGCCGCATGCTCGGCACCGCCGCGGTCAATACCGGCAGGCCAGAGCTTGTCACGATGGACGAGATTCCCGACGACGCGATCATCGCCACCGCCGCCGCCATCGGCGCGCCCGGCGGCACGACCGAGTGGGAGATGTGGGGCATCGACTACGTCAAGGCCGTGCAGCTCCTGCAGGAGGCCCTGGGCAAGCCGATCTACGGCCTGATCATCGGACAGAACGGCATGTCGAGCACGCTGAACGCCTGGCTGCCGAGCGCGATCCTCGGCGTGAAGGTGGTCGACGCGGTCGGCGATATCCGCGCCCATCCCACCGGCGACATGGGCTCGATCGGCCTCGCCAACAGCCCGGAAGCGACGATCCAGGTCGCGGTCGGCGGCAACCGCTCGAAGAACCAGTATATCGAGCTGGTGACGCGCGGCGCGACCGCCAAGGTCTCGCCGATCCTGCGCACGGCCTCGGACATGTCGGGCGGCTTCATCGCCTCCTGCCGCAATCCGGTTTCAGCGGCCTATGTCCGCAAGAACGCGGCGCTCGGCGGCATCTCGATGGCGCTGGCGCTGGGCGAGCGCATCCTCGCCGCCAAGCCGAAAGGCGGCAGCGCGGTCATCGACGCGATCTGCGACGAGACCGGCGGCTCGATCATCGCGCGCGGCACCGTGGCGAAGAAGGACGTGCGCTACACCAACGAGGCCTTCGATATCGGTACGATCCAGGTCGGCACCGGGGCTGCTGCCCGCACCATCCATGTCATGAACGAATACATGGCGGTGACCGGTCCCGATGGCGCCCGCCATGCCTGCTTCCCAGACGTGATCACCACGCTCGACACAGACGGCCAGCCGGTCAGCTCCGGCCATGTCCGCGAGGGCATGGAGCTCTCGGTGCTGCGCGTGCCGAAGGACAAGATTCCGCTGAGCTCCAGCGTCACCGACCCCAGCGTCTATCCGATCGTGGAGAAGGCGCTCGGCATGAACTTCACCGATTACGCGCTCGGCCGGGAAGGCTGAGCGCGCCTTCGCCTATCCCGCAGGATCACCGGATACCCGACATGAGCGATTTCGATCTCGTCCTCCGCGGCAATATCGTGCTGTCCGACCGGATCATCGAGGACGGCTACGTCGCCGTCAGCGGCGGCAAGGTCGGCAAGGTCGGCCAGGGCACGCCGCCCTCCGCCCGCGAGACCCAGGATTTCCGGGGACAGTGGATCATCCCCGGCGTCATCGACGGCCAGGTCCATTCCGGCAGCCAGGCAAATCATGAGGGCATCGGCATGTGCTCGCGCGCCGCTGCAGCCGGGGGCGTCACCGTGATGGTCGACATGCCCTATGACGAGCCGGAGCCGGTCACCAGCGCAAAACTCTTCAACGAGAAGGTCGCGGTGGTCGAGCGCGACGCCCATGTCGATGTCGCGCTCTATGCCACGATCACCATCGAGAACGGCCTGCATGCCATTCCAGGCCTCGTCGAGGCCGGCGCCTGCGCCTTCAAGTTCTCGACCTTCGAGGCCAATCCGACGCGCTTTCCCCGCATTGGCGACGACACGCTCTACGAAGCCTTCAAGCTGATCGAGCCGACCGGCCTGCTCTGCGGCGTCCATAACCAGGACCAGGAGATGACCCGGCGCAACATCGCCCGGCTGATCGAGGCCGGCGACACCGGGCCGGACGCCTTCCTGCGTGCCCATACGCCGCTGGTCGAAAACCTCGCCACCGCCCGCATCTACGAGATCGGCGCCGAGACGGGCGCTCGCGCCCATGCCGTCCATGTCTCGACCTCGCGCGGCTTCGAGATCTGCAACATGTACAAGCAGGCCGGATACAAGGCGACGGTCGAGAGCTGCGTGCAGTATTTCATGCTCAATGCGGAGGAGCACGGCCCGCGGTTCGGCGCCAAGATCAAGCACTACCCGCCGATCCGGCCGAAGGCCGAGAGCGACCTGCTCTGGAGCCATCTCGCCGCCGGCCATTGCGACTTCATCTCGTCGGACCACGTCTCCTGGGGGCTGGAGAAGAAGGGCGACCCGATGATCTTCAAGAACACCTCGGGCGGGCCGGGCATCGAGACCTTGCTGCCGGCGCTCTGGACCGGCTGCGAGGAACACGGCCTGTCGCCGACCATCGTGGTGAAGCAGCTCTGCGAAGGGCCGGCCAAGGCGTTCCTGCTCGCCGACAAGGGGCGGCTCGAAGCCGGCGCCGATGCCGACATCACCGTGCTGGAGCCCGGCCGCTTCATCCACGACCCCAGCAAGAGCCTGTCAGCGGTGAAGTGGAGCTCGATGGAAGGCCGCGAATTCCGCGTCCGCGTCGCCGCCACTTATGCGCGCGGCCAGCTCGCCTGGGACGGCAAGGAGATCCGCAACAAGGCCGGCGACGGCCGCTTCCTGCGCCCGGCGGCGTGATCACCATGGCGATCGATCAGGACCGGCTCTGGCGCCGCATCGAGGCTCTCTCCGAGATCACCGACCCGGAGCGTCAGTGGACGCGCCGCTCCTTCACCCCGCGTTTTCTCGAGGGACGCGCATGGCTGGCAGCGGAATTCCGCGAGGCCGGGCTGGAGACGAAGCTCGATGCCGCCGGAAACCTGATCGGCCGGCTCACTGGGGCCGATCCCACACTGAAACCGATCCTGATCGGCTCGCATTCGGACACCGTGCCCTCCGGCGGGCGCTATGACGGCATTCTCGGCGTGCTCGCCGCGCTGGAAGTCGCACAGAGCTTCAGCGAGCGGGGCGACCGGCTGCGGCATACGCTGGAGGTCGTCGATTTCCTGGCGGAGGAGCCGAGCGAGTTCGGCCTCTCCTGTATCGGCAGCCGCGCGCTTGCGGGAACGATGAGCGAGGAACATCTGGCGCTGATCCGGCCCGACGGCATGACACTGCGCGAAGGCATCGCTTTCGTCGGCGGGCGGCCGGAGGAGTTGGCCTCGGTCAAGCGGCCATCGGATGGCATCGCGGCCTATGTCGAAGTCCATATCGAGCAGGGCCGTGTGCTGGAGAACGAGCGCATCCCGATCGGCATCGTCACCGATATCGTCGGCATCCGCCGCGAGCGCATCATCGTCACCGGCCGGGCCGACCATGCCGGCGCGACGCCGATGCCGCTGCGCGCCGATGCGCTGGTCGGCGCCGCGAAGCTGATCGAGGCCGCCTACAGGCGCGCGCTCGCGACGGCGCGGGACAACCAGCCGCTCGTCGCCACCTTCGGGCGCATCGAGGTCAGCCCCAATGCGGCGAACGCCGTGCCGGGCGAGGCCGTGATGACGCTCGAAGTCCGCTCCGGCAACGAGGTGGCGGTGAAGGCCTTCGGCGAGGCGCTGTTGCGCGATCTGCGCCCTGTCCTGGAGGAATTGCGCCTCACCATCACGGTCGAGCCGATCAGCCATGTCGCGCCGACGGCCTGTGCTCCGGAGGTTCGCACGGCCATCGCCAATGCCTCGGCCGCGCTCGGGCTGGCGACGCGCGATCTGCCGAGCGGCGCCGGGCATGACGGCGTCCACATCGCCCATATCGGCCCGGTCGGCATGATCTTCGTGCCCTGCCTAGAAGGCCGCAGCCATGCGCCGGAGGAATCGATCACGCCGGACCAGGCCGGGGACGGCGCCCGCGTACTCGCCGAGACGGTGCGCCTGCTCGACGCGCAACTGGGTTGAGCACGATGGACTGGGCAGCAAGCGACCTTGGGGAACGCGATCTCTACAAGCTCCTCGTCAACACGGTGCTGCCCCGGCCGATCGCGCTGGTCACCACGGTCGATGAACAGGGCCGCGCCAATGCCGCGCCGTTCAGCTTCTTCAACGTGTTCAGCCATGCGCCGCCATTGGTCGTGCTTGGCATCGAGGGCCGCGGCGGCACCGAGCCGCTGAAGGACACGATGCGCAATATCCGCGAGACGGGCGGCTTCGTCGTCAATCTCGTCGACCGGGCCATGGTCGCCGCGATGCAGGTCTGCGCCATCGATTTCCCCTCCGAGGTCGACGAGATCTCAGCGGCCGGGCTCGATACCGTGGCGAGTGCCAAGGTCGCGGCACCGCGGCTCGCTGTCTCGCCGGTCCAGCTCGAATGCCGCGAGACGGTGTCTCTCTCGTTCGGCACCAAGAATCGCAATCTCGTCGTCGGCGAGATCGTCCATCTCCATATCCGCGACGGCATCGTCGACGAGCGGCTGCATGTCGATATCGACAAGCTCGACCTCGTCGGCCGGCTGCATGGCGCCGATTGGTATCTCGGCCTTGGCGACCGCTTCCAGGAGCCGCGCCAGACGCTAAACGGCTGGCGCGAGCGGGCGGGGGCCAGCATTCCCGAAGGAGAAGTGTCGTGAGCGGCACGATCTACGTCATCAATCCCAATTCGACCGAGCGCGTGACCCGCGGCATCGACGAGGCCGTCGCGCCCCTGCGCTTGGCGGGCGGGCCGGCGATCGAATGCCTGACGCTGGCCGACGGGCCGCCCGGCATCCAGTCGCAACGCGATGTCGACGGGCTGATCCCCGCCCTGCTCAAGCGCGCCGCAGGCCTCGAGAACGAAGCCGCAGCCTTCGTCATCGCCTGCTTCTCCGACCCCGGCATGCATGCCCTGCGCGAGCAGAGCACGAAGCCGGTGCTCGGCATCGCCGAATGCGGCGTGCTGACCGCCCTGACGCTCGGCCAGCGCTTCGGCATCGTCGCCATGCTGCAGAATTCGATCCCGCGCCATCTGCGCTATCTCGGTGCCATGGGCATGATGGACCGCTTTGCCGGCGATCTGCCGGTGAATCTCACGATCCAGGAGATGGCCGACGAGCGGATCACGCTGGAGCGCATGGTCGGCGTCGGCCGGACATTGCGCGACGTGCACCATGCCGACGTGCTGGTGATGGGTTGCGCCGGCATGGCGCGCTTCCGCGAGCCGCTGGAACGGGTACTCGGCATCCCCGTCGTCGAGCCGACCCAGGCCGCAGTGACGATGGCGATCGGACGCGTCCGGCTGGGCTGGGGCGGGCGCCCACTCGACGGAGGCTGATCATGGACAGTCTGGTAGCCGACCTCGCCGGGCTCCTCGGCGAGACGAATGTCCTCGTCTCCGGGCAGGACCAGGCGCCCTTCCTCACCGACTGGCTCGGCAAGTATCGGGGCGCCGCGCGGGCCGTGGTCCGCCCGGGCTCGACCGAGGAGGTCGCGGCCGTGATGCGCCTCTGCGCCAGCCATGGCGCGCCGGTCGTGCCCCAGGGCGGCAATACCAGCATGTCCGGTGGCGCCACGCCGGATGGGACGGGCGAGGCCGTCGTCCTGTCGCTTACGCGACTCAATCGCATTCGCAATATCGATGCCATCGGCAACACGATCACCGTCGATGCGGGGGTCGTCCTCGCCAGGGTGCAGCAGGCGGCCGAGGCGGCCGGGCGCTTCTTTCCGCTGAGCCTCGGCGCCGAGGGCAGTTGCAGCATCGGCGGCAATCTCGCAGCCAATGCCGGCGGCGTCGCCGTGCTGCGCTACGGCACGATGCGCGAACTCACGCTCGGCCTCGAGGTCGTGCTGGCCGACGGGCGCGTCTGGGACGGACTGACGGCGCTGCGCAAGGACAATACCGGCTACGCGCTGCGCGATCTCTTCATCGGCTCCGAGGGCACGCTCGGCGTCATCACGGGCGCTGTGCTCAAGCTCTTCGCTCGACCGCAGGCGCGCGCCACGGCCTTCGTCGCCGTACAGGATACCGCTGCAGCGCTGTCGCTGCTGGGCACAATCCGCGATCGCTGCGGCGACCGCGTCACCGCCTTCGAGTTCATGACCGGCGATTGCCTCGCGCTGATCCTGAGCCACATCGCCGACGCGCGCCTGCCGCTCGCGGAGATGCCCTCGGCTGCCGTGCTCATCGAATTGTCCGATCAGGATGACGAGCCGGCGCTGCGCGACAAGCTCGAAGCCGCGCTGATCGGCGCGGTCGAGGCCGGCCTCGTCAGCGACGCCGCCATCGCGCAGGACGGCACTCAGGCCAAAGCGTTCTGGCGCATCCGTGAGGGCGTCTCGGAGGCGCTGGTGCGTGCCGGCAAGGCGGCCAAGCATGACGTCTCGATGCCGGTCTCGGCCATGGCGGAATTCGTCTCTGTCACCGATGTTGCGGTGCGGGCGGCGGCACCCGGCGTCCGGCCGATCGTCTTCGGCCATCTCGGCGACGGCAACCTGCATTACAACCTGCTGCCGGGCGCAGGTCAGGACCCCGCCGCTTTTGCGGCGCTCGCGCCCGAACTCACCCGCATCGTCCATGACGAGATCGGCCGCCGACGCGGCTCGATCAGTGCCGAGCACGGCATCGGCCAGTTGCGCGTCGCCGAAATGCCTTTGCGCAAGGCGCCGATCGAACTCGAGCTAATGCGCTCGCTGAAAGACCTGCTCGACCCGGCGGGACTGCTCAATCCCGGCAAGCTTCTGCCGGGCAAGCCCTCCCCTTCTTCCACCAGCAACTGAGGACCATCATGGCTCTGCTCGATGAAACCGCCAAAGGTGTTTACGTCATCGCGGTGACGCCTTTCACCGAGACTGGCGCACTCGACCTCGACAGCACCGACCGCATGGTCGATTTCTACCTGGAGAAGGGCGCGACCGGCCTCACCGTGCTCGGCATGATGGGCGAGGCGCCCAAGCTGACGGCCGAGGAATCCCGCATCTTCGTGCGCCGCGTGCTGAAGCGCGTGGATGGCCGCGTGCCGGTCGTCGCAGGGGTGTCGGCAGCGGGTTTCGCCGCGATGGCCGAGCTCAGCGAGAGCGTGATGGGGGACGGCGCGGCCGGCGTCATGGTCGCGCCGCCGTCCAATCTGCGCACCGACGATCAGATCGTCTCCTATTACGCCATGGTAGCGGAGACGCTTGGCGCGAAGACGCCCTTCGTGCTGCAGGATTTCCCGCTGGTGACGCAGGTGCAGATCACGCCTGCCGTGATCCTGAAGATCGTTGCAGCGCACCCGTCCTGCGTCATGCTCAAGCATGAGGATTGGCCGGGCCTCGCCAAGATCTCGGCACTGCGCGCGGCCAGCGACAAGGGTGGCCGGCGCATCTCGATCCTCGTCGGCAATGGTGGGATGTTCCTGCCGGAGGAATTGTCCCGCGGCGCGGACGGCGCCATGACCGGCTTCGCCTATCCCGAGATGATGGTCGATGTCTGGAAGGCGCATGCGGCCGGAAAGGTCGAGCGGGCGCATGATCTCTTCGACGCCTATCTGCCGCTGGCGCGCTATGAGCAGCAGCCCGGCCTCGGCCTGGCCATCCGCAAGTACACGCTGGCGAAGCGCGGTGCGATCGGCTCCGCCACCCTGCGCAAGCCGGGCGGGGCATTGTCCAAGGCGGATATCGCCGATATCGAGCGGCTCATCGCGCGGCAGGAGCGACGCCTGAAGGAGATCGGCTGATGGACCTCGGACTTGCCGGAAAGCGCGCCCTCGTCCTGGGCGCCAGCCGCGGGCTCGGCGCGGTGATCGCGCAGACGCTTGCCGCGGAGGGCGCGTCCGTCATCGCTGCGGCGCGCAGCACCGATGTCACGGAGAGCTGGATCGACGGCCTGCCGGCCGAACAGCGCGGCCGCGCCAGCGCCGCAAGGCTCGACCTTGCCGATATCGCCTCGGTCGATGCGCTCGCGGACAGGCTGATCGCGGAAGGCGGCGTCGACATCCTGATCGGCAATTCCGGTGGTCCGCCGCCGGGCGAAGCTCGCGACGCCAAGCGCGACGACTGGCTCAGGCATTTCGAGGGAATGGCCGCCAACCTGTTCCATCTGGCGCAGCGACTCCTTCCCGGCATGACCGAGCGCGGCTTCGGCCGTATCGTCACGATCGCCTCCTCCGGCGTCGAGCAACCGATTCCGCGGCTCGCCCTGTCCAACGGCATCCGCGCCGCGGTTGTCGGCTGGTCGAAGACGCTGGCCTCCGAGGTCGCAGGCAGCGGGGTCACGGTCAATGTCGTGCTGCCCGGCCGCATCCATACCGAGCGCGTCGACCAGCTCGACGATGCCGCGGCGGCGCGCAGCGGCGGCACCCGCGATGCCGTGGCGAAAGCCTCAACCGCGACGATTCCCGCCGGACGCTATGGCAAGCCGCAGGAATTCGCCGACGTCGTCACCTTTCTCGCCAGCGAGCGGGCGAGCTATGTGACCGGTGCCAAGATTCGCATCGACGGCGGCATGATCCGAGGCATCTGACGCGGCTACAGCGGCATGAGCCGGGGTCTCTTCACGGCTTGGTGGCCGGCCAGCCGCCACGCCAGAGGCCTAGGCTCGCGGCTTTCGCCTCCCCCAGTTCAGCTGCGAAATCGGTTTCACGCCCCGGCGACGGCTGTGCCCATCCCTGCTTGACCAGCAGTCGCGCGATATCCCCTGCCGGTGCGCTGTCATGGGGCCGCAGCTCGCAATCCGCCGCCATGGCACCGTCCGGCAAGGTGCGGCGCGGCTGACAGAAAAAGCTGCGACGCGCGATCAGGTTGTGGAACGCCGCCCGCGCCTGCAATCCGCAGGACCAGGGCGCCGTACCGCTACGGCAGATCTCCAGCGCTCCAGGCCCCGTCAATCCGTCGAGGCGGACAATGTCGTCGCCATAGCGAAAGCTCGTGCCGTCGATCGAACGCAGCGGCGGAGGCACCTCGAAAACCGAGAGGTTCGACAGATCCGTATCGGGCTTGGCCCGCAATTCCTCCCTGACCGCCGCCTCCATCCGCATCTCCAGCTTCTCGGAAGGCGCGGCGGTCATCGACACGGGCGCAACGGCTTGTGGCGAAGGAGGAGCCGCGGCTCCCCACCGCCCGATCATCTCGACATTGTCCATCACCGCGACCAGTCCCGCCCCCGCGACGACGGCGAGCAGCACTCGCACGGCGACAGGCCCGGCACGCCGTCGGCGCCATTTCCGCAAGCGATGAACGAACACCGGGATCATGGCCCGAATTTATTCCTCTGATCATGGCAAACCGCCCCGGCGAGCGGGAGAACGCATGTCTCGGTCATGTTTCTGTCACCGTTTGCCCTCTCGATTGCGCCATGACAGGGGTATCGATGCAAGATGACGGAGATGTTGCCTGAAGTGTGGGCGAGTGCAATGCGGCAACGCGCCATCGAAAGCCTGCGCGATACGATAGGAATGCCGCCTGCATCTCGGCCGAGATTCGTGCCGGGGGTGGCATGAGATTTGATTTCACTGTTGTGCCAAAATACTTCGTGATAACTGCCGGTCTCCGGAGAGCGAAAGAGGGATGATGCAGAGGAACATGCCAGACGCGCGGGGGATCGATGCGCTCCCCTCCCTGCCCGCATGCGCGCTGCTGCCGTCCCTGCCTTTCGCACCCCATCTGTTTGCCGGCTTTTCCGGCCCTTGGCATCCGGCAGCATCGTCTTCACCCTGCCTTGCTTCCACCCAGGAATTTCCGCGATGCCTTTGAGATTTCTTGTGACCGGTGGAGCCGGCTTCATCGGCTCGGCCGTCGTGCGCAAGCTGATCGGCGAGACCGAGCACGAGGTCTGCGTCGTCGACAAACTGACCTATGCCGGCAATCTCGCTTCGCTGGCGCCTATCTCCGGGAGCAACCGTTACCGCTTCGAGCAAGCCGATATCGGCGACGGCGAGCGCATGAAGGCCATCTTCGCCGATTTCCAGCCGGATATCGTCATGCATCTGGCCGCCGAGAGCCATGTCGACCGCTCGATCGACGGGCCGGCCGCCTTCATCGAGACCAATGTCGTGGGCAGCTTCGCCCTGCTGCAGGAGGCGCTGCGCCATTTCCGGGCGCTGCCCGAGGAGCGCAAGGCCCGCTTCCGCTTCCATCATATCTCCACCGACGAGGTCTTCGGCTCGCTGGGTAGCGATGGCTTCTTCCGTGAGGACACGGCCTATCAGCCGAACTCACCCTATTCCGCCTCGAAGGCAGCCTCCGATCATCTCGTGCGCGCCTGGCATCACACCTATGGGTTGCCGGTGGTGATGACCAACTGCTCGAACAATTACGGGCCGTATCATTTCCCGGAGAAGCTCATTCCGCTGATGATCATCAACGCGCTCGAGGGTAAGCCGCTGCCGGTCTATGGCAACGGGCTCAACGTGCGCGACTGGCTCTATGTCGACGACCACGCCGATGCGCTCATCACCGTCGCCACCGCCGGCCAGACCGGCGAGAGCTACAATATCGGCGGCCATAACGAGAAGACCAATATCGAGGTGGTGAAAACCATCTGCGCCATCCTCGACGAACTCAGACCCGACCCGAAGGGCCCGCGCGAGCGCCTGATCACCTATGTCACCGACCGGCCGGGCCACGACGCGCGCTATGCGATCGACGCCGGCAAGATCGGCCGCGAGCTCGGTTGGACGCCGAAGGAGACCTTCGAGACGGGGCTTCGCCGCACCGTTGCCTGGTATCTCGCCCACCCGGCCTGGTGGGGCGATATCCGGTCCGGGGTCTATCGCGGCGAGCGCCTCGGCGCGGCCTGAGCGGAGCTTGTCATGCTGAGCGTCGAGGAAACGGCGATCGCCGCCGTCAAGATCGTCACGCCGAAGAAATTCGGCGACCATCGCGGCTTCTTCTCGGAAACCTGGAGCCGCAACGCCTTCGTCGAGGCGGGACTCGACCTCGACTTCGTCCAGGACAACCAGTCGCTCTCGGCGTCGGTCGGAACGCTGCGCGGCCTGCATTTCCAGTCGCCGCCCTTCGCGCAGGACAAGCTGGTGCGGGTCACGCGCGGACGCATCCTCGACGTCGCCGTCGATATCCGCGCCTCCTCCCCGACCTTCGGCAAGCATGTCGCGGTCGAGCTTTCCGCCGAGAACTGGAAGCAGCTCCTCGTGCCGGTTGGCTTCGCGCATGGCTTCGTGACGCTCGAACCGGATACCGAGGTGCTCTACAAGGTCACCGCGCCTTATGCGCCCGAGAACGACCATGGTCTCGCCTTCGACGACCCTGCGCTTGGCATCGACTGGCGCCTGCCGCTCTCCGGCCTCACCCTCTCCGACAAGGACCGCAAGCATCCGCGCCTGGCCGAGATGCTGCGTTATTTCGACTGATGACATTGCGTATCGCCGTAACCGGTTGGACCGGCCAAGTCGTCTGCGCCATGCTGGAGCGCGTGCCCGTTGGCGTCGAGGTCATCGCGCTGCGCCGTCCCGATCTTGATCTGGCCCAGCCGAAGACGGTCGCGCCGGCCCTGCGCGGGGCCAGGCCCGACGTCATCGTCAACACGGCCGCCTATACGGCCGTCGATCAGGCCGAGAGCGAGCCGGAGCTGGCCATGCGCGTCAATGGCGAGGCGGCCGGCGAGGCGGCGCGGGCAGCGGCCGCGCTCGGCATTCCCATGATCCAGCTCTCGACCGACTATGTCTTCGACGGCACGCTCGACCGACCTTATCGCGAAGACGATGCAACTGGCCCAATCTCGGCCTACGGCGCGAGCAAGCTTGCCGGCGAGCAGGCCGTCGCCGCGGCCACCGCCAACCACGCCATCCTGCGCACGGCCTGGATCTACAGCCCTTTCGGCAAGAACTTCGTCAAGACGATGCTGCGCCTCGCCGAGACGCGCGACGAGGTCGGCGTCGTCGCCGATCAGGCGGGGTGCCCGACCAGCGCACTCGACATCGCCGATGCGATCTTCGCCGTCGCCCGCAACCTGACGGGGCGGCCGGAGGATGCACGCTTGCGCGGCGTGTTCCACATGAGCGCGGCGGGTGAGGCCGTGTGGGCCGATGTCGCCGAAGCGATCTTCGCCGAGCGCGAACGCCTTGGCGGTACACCCGTCACGGTCAAGCGCATCGACACCGCAGCATATCCGACACCGGCGCGCCGGCCGACGAATTCCAGGCTCGACTGCAACAGGCTCGCGCTCGTTCATGGCGTGCGGCTGCCGGCGTGGCAGGGATCGCTGCGGGTCTGCGTCGCGCGGCTTCTCCAGGACCAAGGCAAGGATCAGAGGTAACGATGAAGGGCATCATCCTGGCCGGTGGATCCGGCACGCGGCTTCATCCGATGACGCTGGCGATGTCGAAGCAGCTTCTGCCTGTCTACGACAAGCCGATGATCTACTACCCGCTCTCGACGCTGATGCTGGCCGGCATCCGCGAGGTGCTGATCATCTCGACGCCGCACGACCTGCCGAACTTCAAGCGCCTGCTCGGCGATGGCTCCGACTGGGGCATGACCCTTACCTATGCCGAGCAGCCGCATCCCGGCGGGCTGGCACAGGCCTATCTGATCGGTGCCGATTTCGTCGCTGGCGAACCATCCGCCCTCGTCCTCGGCGACAACCTGTTCTACGGCCACTCCCTGCCCGAGATGATGGCGCGGGCCACCGCCCGGAAAACCGGCGCGACCGTGTTCGCCTACCACGTCCGCGATCCCGAGCGTTACGGCGTCGTCGCGTTCGATGGCGCGGGCAAGGCCATCTCGATCGAGGAGAAGCCGAAGGTTCCCAAGTCGAACTGGGCCGTCACGGGCTTGTATTTCTACGATGCCGAGGTGGTCGAGATCGCACGCTCGCTCAAGCCTTCCGCTCGCGGCGAGCTCGAGATCACCGACGTCAACCGGGTCTATCTCGAACGCGGCGCGCTCTCTGTGGAATCCATGGGTCGCGGCTTCGCCTGGCTCGATACCGGCACGCCCGACAGCCTGCTCGAAGCAGGCGAGTTCGTCCGCACGCTCGAAAGCCGGCAGGGCCTGCGCGTCGCCTGCCCCGAAGAGATCGCGGCACGGCAGCGCTGGATATCGGCGGCGCAGCTCACGAAACTCGGCGAAACTCTCGCCAAGGGCGATTACGGAAAGTACCTGCTTCAGGTCGCGAAGGACCTGGGCTGAGTATCGCACCGGATCGAACGAATTACCTTAAACGCCCGATTGCCCCCGGCACCTTCCACGGGGGCTATCGCTTCAGCGCTCGCGGAACGACTTGGCGATCTGGTCGCGCAAGGGCTTGACGATGAACTCGAAGGGCGTGCGATCCTCGGTCTTGACGAAGATGTCGGCCTGCATGCCCGCCGTGATCCTGTGCGGCGCGATGCGCGCGAACTCCTGCGGCCCGACCGTGACGCGCACCGTGTAGTAGTTGGCACCGGTCTGCTGGTCGCGGGAGGTATCGGGCGAGACGCGCGCGACCACGCCGTTGAGCTCCGGCGTCATCCGCTGGTTGAAGGAATGCACCTTGACCAGCGCCGGCCGCCCCACCGCGATCTGGTCGATATCGGGCGGATTGATCCGAGCCTCCACTTGCAGGCTGTCGCCATCGGGGACGATCATCATCGCCGGCTCGGCCGGCGTGATCACGCCCCCGACCGTGTGGACGGCGAGCTGATGGACGAAGCCGGCGTTCGGCGCGCGGATCTCGATCCGCTTAAGCTGGTCTTCCGCCGCGATCCGCCGCTCCGACAGCTCCGCCATGCGCGACTGGATCTCGCGCAGCTCCTTCATCACCTCCTCGCGCATCGCGTCGTCGACCTGGATGATCTGGAGGCGCGTCTCGGCGATCTTGCCCTGTGCCTGCGCCACCGCGGCGATGAGCTGGCCCTTCCTGCCCTCCAGATCGGCAGCCTCACGCTCCAGCGCGGTCTTGCGGCTGAGCGAGACCAGGTTCTTGGCGTAAAGCTCCTGAACGCCCTGAAGCTCGCCGTCGATCAGCGCGGCCTGACGGTCGCGTGCCTTCTGCTGTGAGGCGAGGCCGGCAATCTCGTCTGCGAGCTGGCCAATTCGCTGGTTGAGCTGCGCCTTCTGGCCGTCGCGCGCCGTGCGCCGCGCCGCGAAAAGCGAGCGTTCGCTCTGCACAAGGCGGGCGGTGTCGAGTTCGCTCGCGCGGTCCGCGAATTCCGGCGGAACCGACACGGCCTGAGCTCCATCGCGCTCGGCCTGGAGCCGGGCCTGGCGGGCGGCCAGCTCGTCGAGCTGCTTCGCCACGACCTGCAGATTGGCGCGTGTCACGGTGTCGTCGAGGCGGATCAGCACGGCATTCTGCTCGACGTGATCGCCCTCCTGCACATTGAGCTCGCCGACAATGCCGCCCGTCGGATGCTGAACCTTCTTGGCATTGCCGGTGACGACGAACTGGCCTGGCGCGACGACCGCGCCCGACAGTGTCGTCGCCAGCGCCCAGACACCGACGGTGCTGGCGAACAGCCCCATGCCGGCGATGCCGACGAGGCTGAGCCGCCGTAGCGAGCGGGCAAATTCGCTGGCCTGCGGGCCAGCGCCTGCCGAAGCCTTATAGCCGGCGCTCATCATGCGACCTCCCGATGGGCCGGCCATTGCGGCGGCGCGGCACCGACCTGTCGCAGGACCTTGGGCAGGACCTCCTCCTTCGGACCGATCACGCGGATGCGTCCTTCCGCGATCATCGCGACCTGATCGACGCACGCGAGCGCGCTCTGGCGATGCGTGACGACGAGGGCGATGCCGCCGCGCCCGCAGACACCCCGCACCGCCTCCGCCAGAGCCCGGTCGCCGTCATGGTCAAGATTGGAATTCGGTTCGTCGAGCACGACGAGGAATGGGTCCCCGAACAGCGCGCGGGCCAGGCCGATGCGCTGGCGCTGCCCGCCTGACAGGGTCGCGCCCCCCTCCCCGATGCGGGTGTTGTAACCGTCCTCAAGCGCGATGATGAGGCCATGCGCGCCGGCTGCGCGCGCGGCGCGGACGACCATCTCATCCGTCGCGTCGGGCAGGAAGCGCGCGATGTTCTCCGCCACACTCCCCTCGAATAGCGCGACCTCCTGCGGCAGGTAACCGACATGCCGGCCGAGCTCGGCCGGCTCCCATTGGTCGAGCGTCGCCCCGTCGAGCCTGACCTCTCCCTTCAGCGGCTTCCAGACGCCGACAAGCGTGCGCAAAAGCGTCGACTTGCCCGACGCGCTGGTGCCAATGATGCCGAGCGCCTGCCCGGCCGCGAGGCGCAGGGTGATACCCTGCAAGATCGGTGTCTGCCGGCCCGGCGCGGCGACGATCAGGTTCTCGGCAACGATCTCGCGCGACGGCCGGGGGAGTGACACCCTCTGGTTGTCGAGGAAGGCCGGCGAATCCACGATCTGCTTCAGGCGAGCGAGCGCCTGTCGTGCCGCGACGAAACTCTTCCAGTGCGCGACGGCGATCTCGATCGGCGCCAAACCGCGCGCCGTCATGATCGAGGCGGCGATCATGGCACCGCCCGACATCTGCCCCTGCATGGCGAGATAGGCGCCAAGCCCCAGCACGGCCGATTGCAGGATCATCCGAAAGATCTTGGCGAAGGCGCCGATCCCGCTGGTGGCGTCCGATCCTGCAAGCCAGTCGCGGATGTAGCGGCCGTTCATCGCGTCCCAGCGGAGCTGCAACGCAGGCGCCATGCCCATCGCGGCGATCGCCTCCGCATTGCGACGCGATGCTTCCGCGAGAACCAGCCGCTGCGAACCGCTGGCGGTCTGTGCGGTTGCCGCAGCGCGTCCGAACATCTCGGTCAGGATCGTCAACCCGACGATGACCGCGCCCCCGGCAACAGCCAGCCAGCCGAGCCAGGAATGCAGCATGAAGCAGGCAATGAAGAAGATCGGAATCCACGGCATGTCGAACAGCGCCGTCGGCCCCAGCGAGGACAGGAAGCCGCGGATCGTATCGAGATCGCGGACGGGCTGCATCGCCTGCTCGGCGCGCCCCCCCATCAGCGGCAGCCGCTGCGCGGCGGCGAAGGCCGCCGGCGAGACCTGCTCGTCGAAGCGCGCTCCGATCCGCGACAGGAGCCGCAGCCGCACGGCGTCGAGGAAGCCCTGCAGCGCGTAGGCCAGCAGTAGCAGCAGCGACAGGCCGAGCAGCGTCGGCACGCTGCGGGAGCTCAGCACCCGGTCGTAGATCTGCAGCATGTAGAAGGAGCCGGCCAGCATGAGGATGTTGACCACGCCCGAGAACACGCCGACCGCGACAAACGCATTGCGACAGGAGGCCAGCGCCTCGGCGACGATCGATGCAGAGCGCGGCAAGGCGGGTTTCTGAAGCGCCATGACGGGCCTTCTCGACGATTGTGCAGGGGCAGGCCGGCTGCGACGCCGCGAACCGAGCCTAGGAGCAAGGCCACAACAACAGCTTAATGCGCCGGTGCGAATCGTCTGGCCGGCTGCCCGACCGACCGCTTCAGGACCTGTCGAGACCGATGCTCATGCGGCCAAAATTGCCGCAGAAACGGCGTAGGAACCAGGCCACTCCCAGAGACAGCAGGAATGCAGTGGCGACACCGAGCAGAGCGCTGACGCGCGTCAACGGATGAAGAAAGGTCAGAAAAACCGGATGGATCAGGTAGACCCCGAACATCAGCTCCGACCAGGATGCGATGGCCCGCCCCTGCAGCGGAATGCGGTTGCCGAGGATGATCGCGAGCGCCACGACGGCAGCGCCAATCGCATAGGGAATGCCGAGTTCCGGAAAGGGTTGCGTGCCCAACCAGACCATGGCCAGCACGAACGCGACCGCCACGGCGCGCCAGAGCCCGGCTGACACCGCCTGGGCGAGCACGGCCGCGAAGAGTACCGGCGCCAGCGCCTGCGCGTATTGAGCAACCGGCGCCCCGGCAGCGATCGTCGCCGGCCGCCACCACGGCACGGTGGCGAGATCGACGGCGAGCAACACCGCCAGCATCGGCGCGACTGCCGGCCGCAGGGGGGATTTCAGCAGGAGGCGGAGGGCGAGCTGCACTGCGAAAATGAACGGCAGGTACCAGAGGTGGCCATTGGTCCCATAGAGGATGGATTCGATGGTCGACCCGGCCGGAAGGAGAAGCGGCTTGCTCTTGAAGAGGTTGAACAGGCCGAACCCGGCAAGGCCGAAAACCCAGGGCATCAGGATGCGGCGTGCCAGCAGCCCGATCTCCAGAGGGCGCTCCGGATCGCGCCGCATCTCGAAGAATACGCCGATGATCAGAAAGGCGGTGAGGCCGGCATAGGCGATCTCGTTGCCAGGGGCCTTGGCGTGGTACCAGACGATGGCGAAGGCCGCGAGAATGCGCAGGGCTTCGATCCAGCCGTTGCGACGGCTCGCCGCGCCCGCATCGGATATCGCCCATTCCGAACCGATGTTTCCGGCAGCCGCCGGCTGCCCCGGCCGCGACGCGACGCTGCTCATCGCGTGCCAGGCAGATAGGGCGCCTCCGACGCCGCCGCTCGCATCCCGAGCACCAGCGCCATCAGGCCCCACATTGCCCCCCAGATATGCACGGTGAAGGAGGCGAGAATGAACAGCAATATCGCAATCGTCTCAGCGCGGCGCGGCCCAACCATTTCAGGGCAGCCGCCTCGTGTCAGCGGACGCGGCGTCATGACGAAGAAAACGCCGAGAATGCTGCAAATCAGCAGGCCCAATCCCACATATCCATATTGTAGCGCCATAACGAGCCAAAGGGCGTCGATACTCGACAAGAGATCGACCGGCCGGAACCAATCGCGGGTTCCGACGCCGAAGATCGGCGATATCGCCAGATTCTGCCCAACCCAATGCCAGATCTCGAGGCGCGTCAGGCCAGTTTGCGGATCGAGCGTGAAGCCCCGGATGAACGCGACGATCGGATCTTCGACGACGGCGAAAATCGTGACGACCATAATCACGACCACCAGGGTAAAAAACGCCCACCGCCAGCGTACCCGCGAGAACAACTGGTCGTAGGCGAGGAGCGAGAGAAGTAAACCGAACAGCAGCATGGGGGCGGAAGACAGTGCGATCACCACGCCGGCAGCGCAGACCCCGAGCGCAACCAGCTTCGCCGTTCCGTTGCGGAGATTGTAGAGCATCAGCGGCGCCATGATGCCGAAGAAGAGGCCAAAGAGAATGGAATGCTCCAGGGGCCCGCGCGCGCGGGCCAAGCCGAAGCGATACTGTGTCTCGTAAGCCTGGACCTCGTTATCGCCGTAGAACTTAACCGAACGAAAATTGCCGAATATGTCGGTGGCGATGCGCGCCAGCAGATTCTCGCCGCTCAAGGTATCGAGAAAGCCGAGCAGGAACATCCCGATCACGGCATAGAGCATGATCATGCTCGCGCGCCGCAGTGTGTCGGCGTTGCCCAGCATGACCCGTCCGACAAAATAAGGAACGGCAAACTCCAGACCGAGGACACCGAGCACGCTGGTCATCGCAGGCAATCCGCCGCTCGCATAGACCGCCGCCGGCGTCCAGAACATGAAGGCGAGCACGAAAAAATCGGAGACGACCGGTACGTAACGCCGCTCACGGAGCTTCCGCCCGATGGCAAAAATCAGGAGCACGAGGCAAGCCACCACAGCCACGCGGCGCATGGTGATGACGGTGCCGATGCGGACCGCGGCCTCTGCCGGGAAAAGGTAGGAGAAGAACAGCATCGCCGTGCAATACAGCGCGACACGATCTCCAGCTCCGCGAGAATAGGCATCCGCAAGGGAGGCCTCATGATAGGGCGCGGCGATCCCAGCCATCGATTTTGATGTGATGATGCTCAAGGACGGATTCCATCCTTTTCAGACCTCGACCGACGACAGTCTGCCACAGACAGATTAAGCAGCGCCCAATACACTGACTATCCCCGCTGTGCGCTTGCGAGATCGGCCGACGCCACCGGCGGCGGCTTCTTCCGGGCGAAGCGCTGCGGATAGCCAGTCTCGCGGGCAAGTCCCGCAGCCCAGCCCGCGAAGGCCGGCCGGAACTGTTGCCATCCGCCACGCTTGAGATAGCGCAGCGTGTAAAGCCCCGCCGTGATCGCGACCAGCGGCACCAAAGCCGGTCGGAACTTCCACGTCAGAAGGATGCCGCTGCGCTCCAGAAGATAGACCGAGAATGCGGAACGGGCGCTCATCTCGCGGTTTGAGCCGATGGTGGCGCCATGGTCATGCCGGATGATCGCGGAATGGCAGTAGCCCAGCTTGTGGTCGCCGCGCCGCAGGCACCAGTCGACCTCTTCGGAAAACAGGAAATAGCGCTCGTCCATGGGTCCGACCTGCTCGACGAAGGCACGCGAGGCCAGTAGGCAGGCTCCGGAGATATAGTTGATCTCCCGCTCGATAGCGGCGATCTCGACCGGCGCCTCGGAGGGCGCGCCGTAGCCGACATTCAGGCCACGGCCGAGCCACCAGCGCCAGCGCCCGCCATATTGCTGGATACTGCCGGACGCCGAAAAGACCAGCCGCGCCCCGGTGGCGCCATAGCCACCCTCGACCAGATGCGCATACATGGCCGCGAGCGAATCCGGATCGGGGTTCGCATCGGGGTTGAGCACCCAGAACGCCGTCCAATCCGGGTCCGCCGCCACGGCCTCGCGCACCACGTTGAGCCCGCCGGAATAGCCGAGATTGTCGTTCGCCTCATAGACCACGAGCCGACGCCCGCCCACGGTGCAGCCGCTGACGCTGCGTAGCACGCGCTGCGGCTGGGCAGCGCCATCCGCGACGCTCATGGGGCCATTGCAAAGTGGCAGCAGGGTCTTGGCCAGATCGATGAAGGCCTCCTGGCCGCCGTTCTCGCAAATATGGATTTCCAGCTCGGGGACGGTGAGCCTGTCGCAGGAGGCGACAAGCCGGGCGAGAATGTCGGCGCAATTGTAGCCGACGACCGCAATGATGATCTTCCGTGCTGCCAAGGCTTCCGGTCCATTCGTCATGGGTTTTGGTCCGCCACCTTCCCGAAGAACAGGCGGTGACTGAGCAAGAAACGATAGAGGCGGATGTGAACCAGAATCCTAGCGGCATTAAGACGGTCGCGCCAACGCGTGAGCTTGGGTGTCGATGCCACGACCAGGAGATGCGGGCCGATCGACAACAGGACCAGCCAGTTGCGCATGAGCCAGAGCAGCAAGCCACCGCTCCCCGCGCGGGTCAGGCCGTAGGATTGCGTGATAAGGCGGAACCACTTCGCCTCAAGCTCAGCCAGGGTGCGGCGGGCTGGATGCTCGATCACGACCCGGTCCGAATAGGCCAGGCTGAAACCGCGCGCCACGGCACGCCGGCACCATTCGACGTCCTCCGACAGCCCGCCCTCGAAGCCTCCCACGGCATCGAAGGTCGAGCGCCGCGTGAACAGCGATGCCGTGACGCTGAAGCCGTTGCGGCGGACATATTTCTGATTGCGGAAGGCAAAGACCATCTCGAAGGCTTCGGTCGGGGTCATCGCGGCCTCGTCCTGCGGCCTCACGACGATCAGCCCGCCGACGACATCCGCCTTGGCGAGCTCCCGTTGTCCCTCTTCCAGCCAGTTCGGCTGCGGGCGGCAGTCGCTGTCGGTCAAGGCAAGAATCTCGCCCTGCGCTTCCCGGACGGCACGGTTGCGCGCCGCAGCGGCGCCACGCTCGGTCTCGACGATGAGGCGCGCCCGCTCACGCACCACCTCGTGGACCGCGGCAATACCGCATGGCGAATTGTTGTCGCAGACGACGATCTCGAACTGCTCGCGCGGCAGCGTCTGCGTGTCGAGGCAATCCAGGCATAGGCCGAGCCGCGCGAGATCGTTGTAATGGGGAATGATGACGGAGATCACGGTCCACTCTTCGTCATCGGCAGCCCATCAAACAGGCCTGGTGGCAAGGAAGATGCGTTCGCCATTCTTGAGGCCGTAGCGCAGGACGTCAGGCTCCTTCGAAGCCCATTCGCTGAGGGCGAAGCCGGCAGCCTTGATCCGGTCCCTGAAATCGCGGCCGTAGTAGCGGACATGATCCTCCTGGCCGAAATGCACCAGCCGATCGGCCCGGCTCGTGATCGCCGGGTTCTCGTAGGTCTCGTCGGCGCCTTCCTCGATCGGCACCATCAGCACCGCAGTACCGCCGGGACGCAGGATACGGTGGATTTCGGCCAGCGCGCGGCGATCGTCGACATGCTCGAGCACATGCAAGCAGAAGACCAGGTCGAAGCTGGCATCGGGCAGATCGATGGCTTCGATATTGATCTTCAGATCCACGTTCGGGGCAAAGAGATCGCAGGTGACATAGCGCTTCGGCTGCTTGTCACGAATGAAACCGGACAAGCCCGGCTCAGGCGCGAAATGCAGCACCTCCTTGCCCTCCACGAGCGGATTGCGCGCCATGTACAGGGCAAGGGCTCGGTGCCGCTGCATCGCCAGGCAGGACGGGCAAGTCACGTCGGCCGTAAGGGGAAAGCCGTAGGCGAAGAACCGTCCCTGATAGCCGCAAAGGCTGCACTCGCGCGGGTGGTGATTGCCGAACATGCGCAGCACGCTCTTCACCAGGAAGCGCGTCGCGCGAGCGTGAGCCTTGAAGCGTTTCGGGGCAGCCAACCTCATTGCAGTCCTGTCACGACGTTCGTTGAAGGAAGAGTTTCAGGCGGACTTCCGCAAGGTCTTCGATGGCGCCGATCGTACAGTCTTCGGCCGAGGCACTGCGGTTCGGTATTATGCCAAATGCGCTTTTGCAATGCAGCAAGAGCCGACGCCTTGCAAGCCTTTGCAACCGGCAGTGGCTCCAGCTTGCCGGCATCCAAAGCCCATGACATCGGCTGGTGCCGCAATTTGAAGCACAATCCTCGCCAATTTCGGGCATCACGGTATCGCGAAGAGGGAGTTCTTTCCACCCAATCGCCCGCGAACGAGCCGCCCCGCTTGCGGACGGCATTCGGCATAACCCAGTCCTTCCAGGAAAAGGGCGACCTCCCCGCCTGGCAGCGCCGCCTCGATCAGAAGCGCAGGACGATGGGCCCTGAGCGTCTCGACGCCGCCCTTCAGGACCTGAAGCTCCAGGCCTTGCACATCGATCTTCACGAAGGCTGGACGCAGCTTCTGCGCATCGAGCGTCTCGACACGGCAGTCGACCGTCTCCACCGAAACATGTCCACGTGAGAATCCGTAGATCGTCTCCGAGGACAACCATTCCTCCGCCTCGCGGCGATCCATCGAAGCCAGCCCGTCATAAACGAAACCCCGATAGCTCGGGATATGCAGCTTGAAATGGCCACCTTGATCGGCGAGCCCGACGGGGTGGACATGGATCGTCGCCTGCCTCTCGTAGCGCTGTCTCAGCATCTCGGCGAGACGGGTATTCGGCTCGAAGGAATGAATCTCGACGTCGCGACGGAAGAGCAGCGCCGACTCGATCGACTGCCCGTGATTGGCGCCGATATCGACGAAAACCCTGCCTGTGAAATCAATCGCTTCGATACAAGCCAGATCAGGATCGTGCGGCCTGCGGCCGATACGCCGCGAGTGCAGGTAGAAGCCGTCCTTCAGGTCTTTCAGGAAAGGGAAATAGCTCTGCGAGGTCCGCAAAGCTTTGCGGATAGCCTGCCGCATCATCGGCTCCTTGCCCGGCTTCCCATGGCCACGGCTCTGCCTTTCGGCACAAGTCTTCCCGCTGTTCTCACACCCCGCATGCCGCTGCTGCCTCCATCCGCGATCGCGCGGCGCATCATGTGAAAACACAATTGCGAAATCATGACTTTAACCCTAATGTCTGGTAAAGCTGGCATCCGGCCATTGCCGAAGTATTTTCTTGTAATGTCTCCCATGGATTCGCGCCGCGATGAATAGCCGCTTCCTGAAAGTTCGCCAGCTTTACCTGGCTGCCGCCCTCGTCACGATCGGCGCATCCCCTGCTCTGGCCGCCTCCTGCGGCCCGATCACGCCTGCCTCGACCCAGAGCATCGGGGATTTCAAGACCAATCCTGCCGAACTGCTGGCGACGACCGGCGATCTCGCCGCGCGGGTCGCAGCGATCGTATCGGCCGACACGGCCGACAGCGCCGCGGTCATGCGTGTCGGGAAACTGGCGACCCCGGAGCAGAAGCAGGCGATCGGACAGGGTGCCGCCAAAGCCGCTCTCGCCTGCCAGACCTCGGCCCCACTCGAGACCTTCGCGATCCAGAGCCAGGTCATCGCCGCAAATGACCGGGAAATCCTGCTATCCTTCCTGCGCGGCATGTCCGATGTCGCGACGACCCTCGCGGGCACCGGCGGCAACGCGGGCGGCGCGGCGGGCGGCGCCGGCACCGGCACCAGCAATGGTGGCTCGCGGCAGGTTGGCCCGAGCAACCTGACCGGGGGTGGAAGCTCGTCCAGCGTCGGGGTTTCTGCGCTCGTGCAACGTTCGAACGGGACGTCCCGTACGCGCTTCACCACCGGCGACTCGCAGCTCAACGCCTTCTCGACCCGTAGTCCGTAAGAGCCGATCGCGCTTCGGCGCGGCCGGGCCCGCCGGTTGCCACTCGTTATTGTGCTGTGCAATATCGCGCCGTTGCAGAACGGACGGTGATTGTGGCTCAAGGGCAGCCGGCGAACGACCAGATCCATACGTTACAATATCTGCGCGCGCTGGCCGCCCTGCTCGTCGTGTTCAATCACTGCGAGCAGCAGGTGCCGGGCATGCCGCAGCTGTTCCCCGATGAGCTGTGGGCATCGGGCGTCGATATCTTCTTCGTCATCAGCGGTTTCGTCATCACCGGCACCACCGATCGGCGGGAGGGCCAGTCCGTCCGCTTTCTTCTGGAGCGGCTCGCCCGGATCGTGCCGCTCTACTGGCTCTTCACCCTGTTGAACGCCGCGCTGATGATCGGCTTACCCAGCCTGTTCCGGCGCTCCGAGTTCTCGCTCGACCATCTGCTGCTCTCGCTCGCCTTCGTGCCGCATGAGCATCCGGTGACCGGGACCTTCTCGCCGATCCTGCGTATCGGCTGGACGTTGCTCTTCGAGATGCATTTCTACCTGTTGTTCGCCGTGGCGATCTTCATCGACTTCCGACGGCGCCTGACGATCGTCGCCTCAGTCCTGATCGCGCTCGCCCTGCTCGGCTGGGTCTGGATGCCCGCGAGCGCCGGGGCGCGCTTTTATGTCGACAGCATCGCGCTCGAATTCCTCTTCGGTGTCGCGCTCGCCGTCGCCTGGCGCCGCGGCTGGCTCAACCTGCCGCCCATCCTGGGATTTCCGATGCTGATCGGCGGGCTGGCGCTGCTCGGCGTGCTGGGCACGCTCTTCGGGCCGGAATTCAAGCAAGTCCCGCGCGCGCTCGCATGGGGCCTGCCGGCGACGCTGGCCACCGCCGGCGTGCTGGTGCTGCATCATTATCGCTGGCGTACATGGCGCCTCGGATTGCTGACCGGCGATGCTTCCTACGCGCTTTACCTCGTCCACCTCTTCCCGATCACGCTGATGCGCGTGGTCTGGGTCAGGCTCGGCCTGCCGCATGAGACGATCGGCGCATCGATCGGCTTTCATCTGGCCTGCATCGTGGTCGCCGTCTTGTGCTCCTATGTGGTGTACTGGACCTTTGACAAGCCGGTGCATCAGTTCCTCAAGGGCGCGATCGCCCGCCTCGCGCCGGGTCCTGGACGAGGCGCGATGGCTATGACGAGACGCTGAACCGCGATGCGACGCGCCTTTTCGACGACGGGACGGAACGCTTGGCCTGCGCAGCGCGACGGCGGCAAGCGGATGTGGTGGACGCCGTGACCCACACCCCGAACACCACCGGGCCTAGCCCCGATGTGCCGCAGGAACGGGCGCTGCTGGAATCGGGCCTGATGCGTCTGGCGCTGGCTTCGCCGCTGACGCGGATGCCGCCACGCCTGCTCGCCCGTGCAGCGCTGGCACTCGAAGGCGGGCAGATGCGCAGCCGGTCGCTACGGCGGCTGCTGTGGCAGCATAATGGCGTCAGGGTCGGAGCTTATTCCTATGGCGGGATGCTCGACGTCACGCGGGCGAGACGCGACGGACTGACGATCGGCCGCTATGTCTCGCTTTCGCCCACCGCGCGCTGGGGCCTCAATCACCCGCTCGACCGGATCGCCATGAGTCCCATGTTCTACGGCCACGACACCGGCCCGTCCGGGGAGCCGCAGGACCTCGTCATCGGCGCCGATGCCTGGATCGGCGATTTTGCCGTCATCACGGGCTCCTGCCGTCGCGTCGGAATCGGCGCGGTCGTCGGGGCCGGCGCCATCGTGACCCGGGATGTGCCCGATTTCGCGGTGGTCACCGGTAGCCCGGCCCGCATCCAGCGCTATCGCTTCAACGACGCCGCACAGGAGCGCGTCCTGGCTTCGCGCTGGTGGGAGCGCGACCTCGACGAACTCGCGCCCTGGCTCAGCGATTTCCGGCTGGGCGCGGAAACCCCCGCGGCTCTCGCCGCGCTCGCACGTATCGGCGAGCTCCCCCGGCGCAACTAGACCCGGAGCGTCCTGCCGTAGCGAACCGGCAACCGGCCCGTCTAGAAAAATACGAAGTCGCTGTGGTTCAGATTCGCGAGCTGGACATGCTCGAGCGTGATCACGCCATGATCGGCCACCGTGATCACGACATTGTCGCCCTTCTGCTCCATGACGAGATGGTCGAAATCCTGAACCATCGAATGGTCCATCGCCAGCACGTCATGCCCGGCATCGCCGGCATGGAAGTTACGGACCGTGTCATTGCCGAAATGGCTGTTGAACACGATGGTGTCGCCGTCGCTCACCGCAAAGAGGTCGTTGCCCGTGCCGCTATGCAGGACAGCCCCCGACGCATAGCCGGCCGCCAGCTTGTTCCCGGCAGCATCGGTCATCGTCATCGCGATCAGCGTCCCGGACGCATCATATTGACGCTCGCTGGCGACGTAGCTCCGGCCCGTGATGTTGTAGTCGAAGATGTTCCGGCCGCCGTCGGACAGCGTGTCCTCCTGCTTCAGGAGCTGCCCGGCCTTGTCGTAGGAGAGCAAGCTGGATTTCAGCGCCGCTTCGCCCGTGAAACCAGCCGACATGTCAGCAGAAGCCGCGACGGCGAACTTCGCCGTGGAAACCGAGGAGATGGTGGGATAGTCGATCCGCGCCACGCTCAACAAGCCATCACTGTCGAAGCTCGAGGTCTTGGTCGAACCGTCTGCGTTCCAGACTTTGGACGTCTGGATCTGGCCATCGGCAGAACGCTGCTCATAGAGAGCGAGAGAGCCGCCGGCATCGTAAACGCGATGGACTGCGGCATATGACGTTCCGGTCACCCCGTAATCATACACATCGCGCGTGCCGTCCAGGCCCACCGTCTGGCTCTTTGTGACAGTGCCATAGGCGTCGAAAAACGTCGTGTGGCTGCCGTCGGCACGCAACTCGACGGTCGAGACCAATTTGCCCGCGGAATCGTAGTCCTTGGTGGTCATGGAACCATCCGCATTCCAGACCTGCGACAGATCCAGCTTGCCGGTCGAGAAGTAGGTCTCGTAGACGACAAGCTTGCCGACTGCGTCGTAGGTGCGATGCGCGGAGGCGACGGTCTTCGAGGCGAAGCCGTAGTCATAGACATCGCGGTGCTGATCGAGATGGACCTGTTCGGTCTTGGTCAGCAGGCCGCCGGCATCATAGAACTTGGCCAAGGTTCCGTCGCTGACCTTGGTTTGCGCGTAATCGACGATTCCCGCCGCATTGGTCCGCGTCGCCGAGAGGAATTGGCCGGTGCTGTCGTAATCCGTGACAACCACCGACCCATCCGTCTTCCAGCTCTTGACGTAGTCGAGCGAGCCATCCGCGTTCTTCTGCTCATAGAGCCGCATCACGCCTTGCGCATCATAAGAGCGATGAAGCGCTTCATATTTGCTGCCCGGCGTCGTGTAGTCATAGGCATCGCGCGCTCCGCTGGTCGCAACGACCTCGGTCTTGGTCAGCAGACCGGCAGCATTGAACGTCTTGGTGGTCGTGCCGCTGGCGTCCTTCAGATAGCTGTAGTCGAGCGAGCCGTCGGCATGCTTACGCTCGATCGCGGTCACGACACCGCCGGCATCGTAATGCGAGACGGTGCTGACATAGCTCTTGCCGGTGATGCCGAAGGCCGAGATGTCCTTGCTGCCGTCGGCGGCGACGAAGGTCGACTGCGTCAGCACGCCGGCGCTGCTATAGGCCTTCAGCAGGGTCGAACCGTCGCTGTTCCAGCTCTGCGACGAGCTCAGCGTTCCGTCCGCATATTTCTGCTCCATCAGCCGCAGCACGCCCTGCGCGTCGTAGGAGCGATGCGTTGTCTCGTATTTGCTGCCGGGAGCCGCGTAGTCATAGACGTCGCGCGCGCCGCTGGTCGCAACGATTTCGGTCTTGGTCAGCAGCCCTGCAGCATTGAACGTCTTGGTGGTCGTACCGCTGGCATCCTTCACATAGCTGTAATCGAGCGAGCCGTCGGCATGCGTGCGCTCGATCGCGGTCACGAGACCCTTGGCATCATAGTGCGAGACGGTGCTGACATAGCTCTTGCCGGTGATGCCGAAGACCGAGATGTCCTTGCTGCCATCGGCAGCGACGAAGGTCGACTGCGTCAGAACGCCGGCGTTGCTATAGGTCTTCAGCAGGGTCGAACCATCGCTGTTCCAGCTCTGCGACGAACTGAGCGTGCCGTCGGCATATTTCTGCTCCATCAGCCGGAGCACGCCCTGCGCATCGTAGGAGCGATGCGACGAGGGCGTCGCATTGCCGGCGATGGCATATTCGTACACGTCGCGCACGCCGCTGGAAGCGATCGCCTCATGGCGCGTCACCGCGCCCTTCGCATCATACTGCCAGTTGTCGAGCGAACCGTCGGCATTGCGGAACTGCTGGTAATCAAGCGAGCCGTCGGCATGCCGGCCGGTCAGAGCGACGATCTTGCCGCTGGCGTCGAACTGCGTCGTCTCGCTGACATAGCTCTTGCCGATGATGCCGTAATTCGTGATCGAAAGCTCGCCGGTCGCCTTGCTGTCCACAACCTTGGTCAGGCTGCCCGACGCATCGAAGCTCTGCACCAGCTTGTCGCCGTTCGGCTGCGTGGTCACCGTCGCCGCGATCTTGCCGTTGCCGTCATACTGGTTGTAGGTGACGGCCGTGGTCGGGGCCGGCGGGATGGTGACCGGCTTGGTCGCGATGTCGAGGCCGCTATAGGTGACGGCGAGCGTCTCCGGCGCCGCGCTGCGATAGATGCCTTCCTTCCAGTAGACGCCGGTCTGGCCAGGCCAGCCGAGCTTTCCGGAATAGTCGGCGATCGTCACGCCGTTGCGCACCACGACGAGATGAGCCGAACCGTCCGGATCGAACGTCGCCTGGATATTGAAGGCGTATTCCGAACCGCGGCTCACCGGCGCTTTGTCGGTGAAGATCGTTTCGACCACGTCCTTGCCGGTCGCATCACGGTAGGCGACCGTGATCACCATGTTCTCGCCCTGCAGGCCGATGGCGAAAGGCGGGGCGAGCCCCTGACCGCCGCCGCTCTCGCTCTGATGGAACTGACCAAGCGTGGTGAAGCTCGCCGTATTGGCCGCACCCGGATCGATCGTCATCTTGTAAGAGACGTTGATCGCATTGCCCTCGGCAATGTCGGTCCGCATCGAGATCTCGGAGCGGTTCTTCGTCGAGGGATCGATCATCCAGGTGTCGCCGGCACGCACCTCGAAGCGATAGCTGTCCGTCCCGACCTGCGTCAGGCTCCAGTCCTGGCCCGCGTTCTGAACATTGAAAAGCGTGTCATCGACTGTGATGACGGAGCCCTGCTTGACGACTGTGGCCATCTGGATCCCTGTTGCCTGTAAAGCCAAGTCCAAAACCGGGGCTGCCCTTTTGAAACGGCACTTGATCCCGCAGAGACGAACCGCTTATGTATGCAAACAATATCCAGCCCCACTTACTAATAACCCCCTCTAGATAGACGAATTAAAACTCGACCGCCTGCCGGAAAATCGCGAATTCTACAGGTATAGACAAACATAAACTTACATAAATACTTTAATTCTCGGATTCGAATTAACTCTTCATTATCCTCAACATCTGACCCGGCTGCCAGCCGGACTTATCCCCGCTGCCACCGAAGGCCTTAGCCTGTGCGCCGTCGAACGCCAGGAGAGCCCGATGCCAGCCAGCCAGCTACCTTCCGTGAATCCCTTTCTCACCCAGTCGGCCTCGCGCAGCTCGCCGGCCTTGCGCGCCAGCGTTGTCACCCCCAACGACGCCGCCGATCTTCCGGTCTATGCCAAGGCGCTGCGCGTGATGAATGCGGGAGCGACCACGGCCGCGCTACGGGTCACCTATGCCGGCGAACAGGACGATGCCACGACGATCGATCTGCCCGTTTCACCGGGGCTGACGATCGAGCCTTCGGCCGTCAGGCGCGTCTGGAGCACCGGCACGACGCCGGGCCTCTCGATCATCGCCTATCTGGGCTGACGCCAATGACAGGCTTCGGCTATTACGGTCAGGTCTTCGGCGCCACGTTCGGAACCGACTTCGCGCTGACCAGCGGCTCAAAGGTCGCCTTTATCGGCGACAGCATCGTCCAGCAGGGGCTGGCGGCCTCGAGCGGCGAAATCGACATCACGGCGCGCTCGGGGCTGTCATGGGCGCAGATTCTCGATCCGCGATTCCGGCATCCGAATAGCTGGGTTCCCAGTTCGACCGATTCCCGCGGTTTCACCGGCTATAATCACGGTATGGTCGGCGAGACCACGGCCCAGATGCTTGCGCGCATCGGCGCCGTCCTGGCGCAGAATCCCGACATCGTGCTGATCGCCGGCGGTACCAACGACGTGGCTGCAGGCCTGTCTGCCGCCACGATCATCGCCAATCTCGACGCGATGGCGAGCGCGGCGCTCCAGGCCAATCGCCGGGTCGGACTCCTGACCATCCGCCCCCGCGCCACCACCGGCGTCGGCAGCCTTCCGGTCGGGGATGCCAAGTGGGCCGTGTTCCACAGCGTCAATCAATGGATCCGCGCACAGAACCGGCCGCGCCTTGTCCCGATCGACCTGACTGCTCTTCTGAGCGACGGCACGACCGACGTTTCCGGCAACGGCTCCGGCTGGTTCTATCGTGCCGATCCCGCCTATCTCTTCGACAATGTCCATCTCTCCCATCTCGGCGGCTGGCAGGAAGGCAAGGCGATCCGTAGCTATCTCGCCCAGCAGATCGCCCCGGACCTCGTCGTCGCGAGCGACCCGCTTGCTGCCGGGAACGGCCTCCCCGCGGCAGCGCTCGCGGGCACGGCCGGCACGATCAGCGCGACGGGCACCGGTATTGCCGGGCAGATCGCGACGGGTTGGCAGATCAGACGCTATGAAGGCGATGGCGGTTCGGTCAACTGCACCAAGGAGCTGGTCGGCAACGGCCTGGAAAAGCAGGTCTTGACCCTCGCCGCCGGAAGCAGCACGAGCGCCTATGAGACCCACGCCCTCCGGCCGAACCCTGACCTCATCACCCTTGCCTCGTTGGGCTGGGCGGCGGGCGACTGGGTCCAGTTCGGCTGTCAGGTCGAGGTCGGCGCCTGGGACCGCTGGCGGATGTTCCGCAGCCGGATCAATTTCATCAACGGCGCCAGCACCCCGATCTTTTTCGCCGTGACCTTGCCGTTCCTCTCCGGTGCCGATTCGCTGCCGATGCCTTACCCGTCCGAACCCTGGTCCGGCTGGCTGATGACGCCGCCCGTCCCAGTTCCGTCAGGTACCGTCAGCCTTGCGCCGGCCCTCGAGATCCGGGCCCAGCACAAGGACGCCACCGGAAGCGGTATCATCAGGATCAGCCGCCCGTCCCTGCGCCGGATCGCGGCACCGGCCTACGCCTGAAGGCGTGCCTCCATAACGCCGGCACTCAAAACGCGATGTCGAAGACCAGCTTCTCCGGCATCGCAGGGCCGCTCCAACGGATCGCCGTCGTCGCGCATTTCTCGCCGAAGCGCTGGGAATACCAGGCCTGCCCGCTCTCCGGCGCGATCACCGAAAGCTCTTCCGGCCGATTGCAGCGCAAGGCCAGCGGCTGCCCCTGCGGGGGCGTGATTGTGACCAGCCCTCCCGCCAGTACGGCGCGGCACCCCGGCGCCAGCGTGAAATTGACCGAAACCGGCTTGCCAGACGGCGGGCCCTCCAGTGTATCGGTCAAGGTGAGCCCTGCCGGGTTCGCCGCGATCCGACGCCGGTGGCGGATGCCGAAGCGGCCGAGATAGCCGTCGTGCGACGCCTCCAGCCACCAATCCGTCCCGCGCCCGGTGCCATCGAGCCGGGCTGCAGCCTTATGCGACCAGTTGAAAGGCCCCGAGATGATGCTCTGATCCTCGCCGGCAACCGCAAGCGTGTTATGGGCCGGGGTCCCCCGGAACAGACTGCGCCAGTCGCCCCCTGCATGGTACAGGTAGGTGCCGGGATCGACGAAGATCGGCGTGCCATCGAGCGCGAGTGTCACGGCCAATGCATCGGCATGGCCGTGGGCGGCGATCGCGAGGTAGCCGAGCGGCCCGTGGTCCAGCGTCAGCGCCATGTCCCGGCCGGCGCGCCGCTCCCGGACCACGCTATAGCCGCCATCCGGAAAGATGCCGAGCCCGGCTTCGCGGCAATCCGGGAGCGGAGCGCTGCCGAGCAGCAACCCGCGCAGATCGACGGCGCCCGCCACTGACGCATCCGCATCCGCCAGGATCGCGGACGCGATGCTCGCCGCATAATGCTCCTCATGGCCGGCTGCCGCGACGACCTTGCCCTCGTCGTCATCGCCGATCGCGGGAACCGCACCTGCCGCATCGGCGAGCATTCCGATGAAGTGGGCGAAGCGCCCGAGCCGCTCGCCGGTCTGGGCCGAGAACGGGCGCCCCGCAGCCTGCGCCGCCCGCGCCGACAGAAGCAGGAACTCGGCGGTAAAGGCGCCATAAGTGGGTGACTGCTCGGCCGGCACGCCGTCGGGCAGGATCTGCTTCAGCGCCTCCTGCTCCAGGATACGGCGTCCACCAGCCTCCAGGGCCGCCGCCTCCGGAACGGTTTCGCCGCATTGGCCGAAGGCCAGGCCAATCAGGAATTCTCCGGCCGCCTCGGCGACCAAATGGTTGTTGGCCGAGCTGAAGCGGGAGGGAAAGCGCTTCATCCAGGCGCCTTGCGCCCGCAGGATGCTGCGGATGAGCAGCGCCGTCCGCCGCTCCAGGCGCTCGGCGCAAAGCGACGCGACGATGAGCAGGCTGATCGAGCGCAGCGCGAGTTCGATGCCGGAATTCCAGGCGACGCCGCGATAGGGCGGGTTCGCGTCGTGCCAGCTTGCGATCGCCTGCTCGATCGCCGCCAGGGAGGCATCGTCATCGTTGAGCGCGACATCCGCAGCGAGTATCTGCAGAAACTGCAGGCGGTTGAGCTCCCAGACATATTTGATGTCGCCGAGGCGCCGCTCGTGGCGGTAGCCGATATCGAAGCAAAATGCCTCTGGGCCTGGCCATGTCTGGCCGGTGACGGGGTCGAGGCGCCAGATCTCGGGCGGAAAAAGGTGCAGCGGATCGCGTGGCGGCCAGGTTACGCCGAGCGCGGCGTATTCACCGCCACGAACCGCGCGCGCCGCTGCGGCGATCGCATCGGCTGCCGCCGGATTCGCGCGAGCCGCACAGGCCGAGCGCAGCCCGGGGATCACCGGAACGGCTTCACCGGCGGCCGGGTAGTGTGTCCAGCTATCGAGCTTGCCGCGCGCCCCGCGCTTGCGCTTCCGTTCGTCGACCCGGAACAGGATTTCGGGCACGCTCATCGAGCGCAGACGATTGGCATACCATTTCAGCGACAAGGCAGTCCCCGCCCCTACCTTCGTCACGCAAAGAGATCTGCACGCAGATGCGACAGAGTCTCACGCAGGTTAGCGCGGCGCTGCTCCCGCCGCTGCGCCATCCTGCCTCGATAGCCATCCTCGTCCGCGATCGTGGCGTCAAGCGCGGCGACCAGCGACAGCCCGTCGAGATCGACGAACCGGGCGGCGTCGCCCAGGACCTCCTCGAGGATCTCCGAATGATTGGTGACGAGGGGAACGCCGAGCGACAGCGCCTCCTCGACCGCGGTCTGCATGATGTGCGAGCGCGTGGACAGGGTCACGACGACGCTGACCGCTGCCATATGACGCAGGAAATCCTCCCGGCTGACGAAACCGAGCAGCACCACGTTGGACGGCATGCTCGCCATGGCGGCCGGAGCGGCCTTGCGATGATCGCCGGTGACGTAGAACCGCATCTGCGGCCGGGCGCGGGCCGCGTCCCAGACCAGCTCGATGGGTTCGTCATTGTTGGCAAAGGAACAGACGACGAGCACCGAAGGCTTCGGTAGAACCAGTTCAGGCCCGTTGGGGACCGCGATCTCGCCAGGAATCTCCGGCACGAGCACCGAGCGCCCGCCCATCGCGGTCACGGCGAGCGCGTCGCGCCGGTTGTGGTTGGCGGTGAACAGGGCTTTGCGCGTGAGATAGCGGAAGAGCCTCGCGCCGAGTCCTCCCTTCCCCGGGGCATAAGGCGCCGAATGCCCGTCGAGCACATAGGGCACACCCAGCGGAATGGCATAGAGCGCACCCGCGATCAGAAGCGGCAGCGGCTGGTTCAGCATCAGCAGGTAGCGAGGGCGCCGGCTGTAAAGTAGCCAAAGCGTGATGAAGAAGGATGCCACATAGCGCAGCGCCTTTCGCCAGGCCTGACGCCCCCCAAAGGGCGCGATCAGCCACAGATCAGCGCCGTAGCTGCGCGCCGACATGAAGGAGCGGAAACAATCCGACTTCCAGGCGATGAAGACGCCGCCCTTGGCCGGGCCCTCCGGCTCGCCGGCCAGCCAGGGTGTCGCGCTTATCTCGCGGAACATCATCGGATCAGGCTTTCGAGCCAGGAGCACTCTTCGACGTGTCGATATCGAAGAGCGTTCGATACGCCCTCAGCAGCACATCGACCTGATGGTTCCAGGAGAGTTGATCCTCGATGCGATTGCGGCCGAACGCGCCCATCTGCCGCCTCCGCTCGGGATCGTCGAGCAATTCGGTCATCCGGGCGGCGAAATCGACCGGATCGTTGCTCTTGGCGTAAAGCGAGGCCTCCTGCGCGGAGTAACGGCCTTCGCGGACGTCGAACTGCACGATCGGGCGGCTGAAGGCCATGTATTCCATGATCTTGTTCATGGTCGACATGTCGTTCATCGGACTGACAAGATCGGGATTGACGCAGATATCGGCTGTCGACAGCACCTCGAACAATTCCGCGTCCGGCGCGCGGCCGAGGAAGGTGACGTAGTCGTCGATACCGAGTTCCGTCGCCATCTGCTTCAGCTCGGCGAGGCTCGGCCCGCCGCCGACGAGGCAGAACTGGATATCGTGGCGCCCCTGCTTCTGGACGAGATGCGCGATGGCCTCCAGCAACAGGTCGATACCCTCCTGCGGCCCCATGACCCCGACATAGCCGACCATGAATTCGCGGCCCTTCTTCCAGGCCGGATTGGGCGCCACGGGCTTGACGCGCGACAGGTCGGGGCCACTGCGCACGACGAAGACCTTGTCACGGTCCATGCCGCCGCGCTCGACCGCGACGCGCTTGTAGCTCTCATTCGTGGCGATCGAGACATTCGCCGCCATGAAGGTCAGCTTCTCGAACAACACCATCAGCTTCCAGAAGAAGCCGCGCTTGTTGAACTTGGCCTCGTAGAGTTCCGGATTGACGTCGTGATGGTCGAAGACGAACTTCTTGCCGAGCAGCTTGAAGGGCAGCGCGACAAGAAAGATCAGGTCCGGCGGATTGCAGGCATGGATCGCGTCGAAGCCGCGCCCGAAATAGGTCTTCCAGGCCAGCACGCTCTCCCACCACAGCGCGGCGGAATATTCCTTGAGATATCCCAATGCGTTATGCCCTTCGGCCGGCAGGGTGTGACGCAGGATGTGAATGCCTTCCAGCGTTTCCTCGCGCTTTTCGTAACCCTTGCCGGTCGGGCAGATAATCGTGACCGCGACGCCGGCAGCCTTGAGCGCGCGCGCCTCCTGCCAGACGCGCCGATCGAACGGCACGGGCAGATTCTCGACGATCATCAGCACACGCTTGCCGGCCAGGGTGGCCACGCTCGCCTGTTGCCCGTCATCGATTGTATCGACCGCTGTCATGTCGCCTCGTCAGTCATCTCTGTCGGGGGCCCGCGGCGGATCCGCGGACCGCGGGGGCCGGCCGGCCCCTGCTATCGGCCGCCTCAATGCAGCGTATTGATGTCGACCACCTTGTCGGCCTTGAGCGGCAGATTCGCCGCCGTGCCGTTGGTGTCGATCACCAGATCGTAATGGGTCTTCGCCAGCGTCTCCTCCGACACCAGCACATTCGGCAGGGTCGGCAGGTGAGCGAAGGCGTATCCAAGGTTCTGGCCGACGAGCTGTCTCGGCTTCAGCCCGGGGTCGTAGACCGACAGAGCATAGCCACCCGAGAGCAGCTTGCGGGCGAGGTCTACCTTCGGGCTCTCGCGCAGGTCGTCGCTGTCGAGTTTGAAGGCGAGGCCCAGCATCAGCACCTTCGCGCCGGGCTTGAGCCCCTTGGCACAGTGTTCGAAGAGGTGATGCTTGTGCGCCTCGTTCGAGCGCAACAGCGAATCGATCAGATGCGTATGTGCGCCGACATCGGCCGAGATGTATTGCAGCGCACGCACATCCTTCGGCAGGCAGGAGCCGCCGAAAGGACCGCCCGGCCGCAAATAATAAGGCGAGATATTGAGCTTGGTATCCGAGATGAAGATCTCGTGGACCTGCTGGGCACTGATATCGAGCTGCATGCACAGCCGCCCGATCTCGTTAGCGAAAGCCACCTTCACCGCATGGAAGGTGTTGTCCACGAATTTGGTGAATTCGGCTTCCCGAAACTTGGTGTAGAAGACCGGAGCGTCGAGGTTCTTGTGCATCTCGTCCATGCGCGCGTTCGGCAAACCGTCGCGCGTGCCGACGACGATCTTCGGCGGGCTGAAGAAATCCTTGATCGCCACGGCCTCGCGCAGGAACTCCGGATTGTAGACCAGCTCGAAGGCCTGCGAATCGGCACCGAGGGCGGCCTCGAAGATCGGCTCGATCAGGCCGTCGATCGTACCTGGCCGAATCGTCGAACGGTAGACCACGGTCAGCGGCGTCGCGCGATCAGGCTTGATCGAACCGGCGATCTGGCGCGAAACCTCGGCGATATAGCCCATATTATGGGAGCCGTCGGCGCCACTGGGCGTGCCGACGCAGACGATCGCCATGTCGCAATCCTCGACGGCCGAGCTGGACTCGGTCGTGCAGCGCAACCGGTTGTTGGCGACGGCATCCCGAAGCAGTTCCTCCAAGCCGGGCTCGGCGATATGGGCTTGCCCGGCATTGGTCTTCGCGACCTTCTCGGCACTCACATCGACACCGAGAATCTGATGGCCCTCCTTGGCCAGACAGGCAGCAGCGGTGATGCCGACATAGCCAAGCCCGAATATCGCTATCTTCATCCCAATCCATCCGAGTATCGACGGCCGTGCCAAAAACAGCCAGCACGGCTGCGCAAATCAAGAACCGGGCCAAGCCCACAGTGTGAAGCATCTCGCCCAGCGCCGCGACAACAGTGCGACGTCACTGAAGGGCGACACCGTTTCGCATGTCGTGCTGCGGCGCACAATCACCCCGAAACTCGCCCCCTCATGTGTCCAATCCATGGCAAGGAGCGAGAGCCCCACCGGCAAAGGCCTTGCCGGCATGCTCGGAGCCTTCGCTCGCCGCCTGCGCCGGCGTGCCGGGCCGTTTTGTCGCCCTGCGCGCGAATCGCGACTGCACGGTCGCGCCCGTTGCAGCTCCGGCAATGACGGCGACAATGATCCCGAAGCCCGGAATCTGCAGGGGATAATCGACCAGCGAGTGCAATCCCGACTGAACGAGAACAAGTGTGCCGACCAACAGGATTTCACGCCTGGGTTGGCCGAGCATTGCCCGTGCACATTGCCACGCGATGAAGATGAAACAGGCAATCACTGCCAACGCGAACGGCAATCCGGCTTCGACGGCATACTCGAGCGGCGTCGAATGCGCCTTGTTCCAGATACCCAGGAGCGCCGCTTCGGGGCTCCGTTTCGCAGGAAACACCGCCTCGAACGCGCCGATCCCATGGCCAAGCCAGGGATGTTCGCGGATGAGTTCGAATGAGCTGGCATAAGTCAGGGCGCGCGCTTCGTCGGTCAGCCCCTCGTCGCGGATGCGGGCATCGAGACCCGCACCACCGATCGCGAGCACGGCCAACAAGGGCAGGACGATGAACGCGACGCGCTTGCCCACACGCCCGCGCGTCCAGCGGCGGCGCGTCGGCAGGCCGAGGGCGATGATGATGCCGCCGGCGGCCACGGTCGCGAAGCTGATCAGGATGCCGGCGCGCGAAGCAGTCATCAGCAGGGCGAGCACGATCGGAAGCATCGCGGCAAGCCGCCAGAAGAGGTCCGGGCTCCCCCGAAAGCGAACCGCATCGCGCAGCAGATTGCGGCGAAACGGCAGCTCTGCCCTGATCCAGCTGCCGAGCCGCACGACATGCACGGTCAGGATGAGACCAAGAAAGGCCGCCTCCGTATTCCTGTTGAAGAACGTGCCCGTCAAATTGCCGATATGCGTCGTCTTCGGGGTCACCAGAACCATGCCGGGGCGCGTCACGTGCATGACGATGGCGAACAGGGCATAGGCCAGCCCGGTCCAACCCAGCACCTGCAGAAAACGGCTGGAGCCGCCGCGGATTTGGGCCAGCCCCAGACCGCCGAGCAGGGCGAGCCCGGTCAGCAGCGCCATGCCGATGGCGAAACGCGCATGGTCGGGATCTACGGAATAACTCGGAACAGACGTGACTCCGAGCAGATCCGCAGCAGAAGACCAGACCGCATCGGCCGGCAGGGGGCCGGGCAGCGTCTGAAGCAGGGCAAGGACGCAATAGATCGCAATCAACACGAAGGCCGGCAGCAGGCGACGCCACGCCCGGGCGTCGAACCATCGCGGCGCGAACAGTTGGGCGGCTGCCAGCATCAAAAGGCAGATCGTGACGGCTTTCGGGCCAGTCGAGCCATAGGGCAGTGGCGCCAGGACCACGACCCCGACAACCAGAATGAAAAAAACCAGATCCCGCGGTGTCATCACGACTGTGTCTACGAAAGCGCCTCCCTTCAGAAAGGAAAGGCTGCCGTAACTGCCACAATGGCGCCTTATGGGCAAATAAATTCCAACCTTTCGCAAGATTGTCGCAATCTTCCTGCCGTAAGATGATCGCTAGTAGACTGCCATGCTAACCATGCCGCGCGCCGATTCGCCTCCAGGGTCAACGAATGATTGTGCGTTGCAGCGGAGGTATGATAAATTGCCGCCTGGACGCTGGCTGCGCCGGCCTTCGGTCAACCATCAAAAAATCTTGTCTTTAGAAGCGGTTGCCCGCTTCTCCACGATCGAAAGGGTGGTCTTGATGATCCCGCGGAGAGCTTCCGGTCGAAAGGCCGCGACATGCTGAAGCGCTCGCGCATCGACATTGCGGCCGAGACCTATGATTCGTTGGTGAATGCCGCGCGCACGACCTCGCCCGGCGACGTATCCTTTATCCTCAGCGTGATCTATCGGCGCTGGCGTCTGGTGGGAAGCTGCATCCTGGGGGGACTGCTCCTCGGCCTCGCCGCCTTCGTCGTGCTGCCGCGCAGCTATGCCGCGACGTCGCAGATCGTCATCGACTTCAGGCGACTCGCCGTGGTGGCTCCGAACGAGGCCACCTTCAACTACCGCATGGGTGACGCGGCCGTGCAGACCCAGGTGGCCATCGTCTCCTCCGACAGCGTGCTCCGGCGCGTGGTCGACAAGCTCGGTCTCACCAAGGACCCGGATTTCGTCACCCCACCGGGCGTGATCAAGCGTACGCTGATCTGGCTCGGCCTGGTCGAGGATCCCGCCGCGATACCCAATGCCCTGCGCGACGAGGCCGTCACCGCCCTGCGCAAAACCGTCAAGGCGGAGCGCGAGGGGATATCCTACATGCTCACGGTCAGCGCCTCCTCGCGCGACGCGGAGAAAGCGGCCGCCCTCGCCAACGCGGTTGCCGAAGCCTATCGCGACGACCAGATGGCATCCCGCTCCGGCATCGCCCGCCAGGCCTATGACTGGTACAAGGAACGGCTCGCCGACCTTCAGAACCTTGCCGCAAACGCTTTGCGGACGGCGGCCGATTTTCGCGCGCAGAACCAGATCGTCTTCGCCTCGGGCCGCTATGTCGAGGAACAGCAGATCGAGAACTACAGCATCCGTCTTCTAGGTGCGCAGAACCGGCGCGTCATCGCCGAAGCCCGGCTGAAACGGATTCAAGCCATCCTGGCGCAGGAAGGCAGGGGCGATGCCGCGCTCGGCAGCGGCGGCGTCGCCGAAGAGCTGAACAATCCAGTAATCGTTTCACTGCTGACCCGCTACAACGAGATCGGCCGGCGCTTCGCCGAAACCATGCTGCGCTACGGTCCCGAGCACGAGGCGGTCAAGAAGATCACGAACGAGCGCGCCGAAATGCAGCGCGCCATGGACGCGGAATTGCGCCGTGTCGCGGAATCCCTGCGCAGCGAGGCCGAAATCACGCGCAGCGAGGAGGAAAACCTCAAGATCATGCTCGTGGAGCTCGGCGAGAAGGTGACCAAGGCGCAGAAGGCGCGCGTCGAGCTCGACCTGCTCGACGCGGCTGCATCGAGCTACACCAAGCTGCGTGAAAGCTTCATCCAGGAATACAGCGCCGCAACCCAGCAAGAGACCTATCCGGTCAACGAAACCAACATCCAGACGCGAGCCGCGGTCCCGCTCCAGCCGAGCGCTCCCAATCTGCGGCGCTCGCTAGTGGGGGGCTCGGCAGCCGGGCTTCTCCTCGGATTGTGCTTTGCCTTCGGCCTCCAGGTCTTCGATCGCCGGATGCGGACACGCCAGCAGGCCGAGCTGATTACCGGCAGCCCCTGCCTCGGCTATGTCCCGGAGCTCCCCAATCCGCTGGAGCCTGCGCCTGTCGTCCAGAAGCTGCTCGATACGATTCTCCTGAACGTCGCGGGTGAGGCCAAATCCCGTGGCCGCGCGATCGGCATCCTCGGCGCCCTGCCCGAGCATGGCGGCTCACACCTGTCCCTCGCCCTCGCGGCGCATGCCGCGAAATCCGGACGGAAGACCCTGCTGGTCGACCTCAACCAACTCACGCGCACGATCACCACCACCGTCACGCATCACCTCAGCCGACGCGCCGATGCTTCGAACGGCAATCCCGCGATGCCGCAATCGCTGACCGCGTCCGGCCTCTTGCAGCATCCGGATCGGCCAGGCTTGTTCATCCTGCCGATCTCGGCGATCCCGACGCGAGGCTCCGGCCGCGACACGCGGCTCAACCTTTCGGGCATGCCGAGCGTGCTCGACGAGGCTTGCGGCCTGTTCGATCTCGTCATCGTGGACCTGCCGCCGCTGGCACCGGTGACCAGCGCCCGACAGGCTGCCGGCCTGGTCGACAGCGTGGTCCTTGTCGTCGGCTGGCATACGCTCGACGCACAGGATCTGTCGGACTTCCTGGCCGCCGACGAGACCGTGGATGAACGGCTTATCGGCACCGTCTATAGTCAGGTCGATCTCGAGAAGGTGTCCCTGACTGAAGACGCAGCGCTCGTCAGGACGGTCGCTGGCCGAAACGTGCGAGGCACGAACCTATGACCGCCCGGAACACCACCAGCGCAAAATGCTCCTGGCAGCCGCCTTGCATCCCGCCCGCCGCATCGCGGCCGGCTGGCCGCATCGGCGGAAACCTGCCCTCGACGACGTACCTGCTTTTCGCGGGAGATCGGTAGTCATGAATCTTCGCGAGGTCTCTCCTCCTTCTCCCTTCATCGAAAGACGCCGGAATCCTCAAGGGACCGCGGGAGAGGCCGGTCTCAAGAACGAGATCGTCGCCTTCTGGCGCATGCTGCGCCGGCAGGCTCCCCTGCTCGTTGGCGGCCTGCTCACCGGCGTTGTGCTCGCCGGCATCTACACCTTTACGGCAACGCCGATCTTCCGGGCGACCGCCCAGATCAAACTCGACCCGCGCGCTATGGCCTCGATCGAGACGACCGACGAGCGCAGCCGGCGCACCGACGCGCCGCAGACCGATTCCGCCCGCGTCGACACCATGGTCGAGGCGCTGAAGGCAACGCCCGTGCTCGAGGCCACGGTGCGCAATCTCGGCCTCCAAAGCGACCCGGAATTCAATGGCGAGCGCTCCTCGCTGATGGGCAGCCTGATCGGCTTGCTCGCCGGAAGCGATGCGCCACTAAGCGAGGACGAGCGCATCGTCGCCGCCGTCGGAAATCTCGGCAACAACCTGCGCGTGGACCGGACCTCCGGCACCTATGTCGTTGTCGTCGGCGCGATGTCGGAGAGCCCCGAGAAATCCGCACGCATCACTGACGCCATCCTCGATGCCTATATCACCAACCAGAAGCTCGAATTCACCCAGACGGCGCGGGCCGCGGCCGTGTGGATGGAGGCGCGCAAGAACGAACTGGCGGCACTGGCCCTCAAGACCGATGCCGCCGTGGTGGACTACAAGGCCAGCAAGGGGATCATCACCTCGGACGGCAAGCTCGTCACCGACAAGATTCTCAGCGATCTCTCGGACAAGCTGACGGAGGCGAGTGCCGACACTTTCGCGAAGAAGGCGCGGCTCGACCGGATCATCACCGTCAACCAATCCGGGGATATCGACGCCTCGATCACCGACGCGACCACCAACGACGTCGTCGTGAGCCTGCGCAAGCAATATATCGACATCCTGAACAAGGCGACGGAATACGCCAAGCGCTATGGCGAGAACCATCTGGCCGTCCAGTCGCTTCGGCGTGACGCCAACGGAGTTCTGGAAGGCATCAAGAGCGAGCTGCGCCGCATCGAGGAAAACTACCGGAACGAATACAACGTCGCCCAGCAGCGCGAGCAGAGCCTGAGGGAAGAGTTCCAGAAGCAATTCACCCGCAATATCGGCGTCGGGCAGGACCAGATCCGCTTGCAGGAGCTCGACAGCATGTCGCAGTCCGCCCGCGCGGCCTATCAGGACATGCTGAAGCGCTACACCGAAGTCCAGCAGAAGCAGAGCTTCCCGATCGCCGAAGCGACGGTCGTCAGCTATTCCTCGGTGCCGACGCAGAAATACAAGCCGCGCGGCTCGATGCTGATCCCGCTGGGCGCGGTGGTCGGCCTGATGGGTGGCTTCGGCATCGGCGTGATGCGCGATCTGCTGGACAAGCGCATCCGCACCAAGCGCGAGGCTTCCGCCGCCGCCGGCGTCGAATGCCTGGGCCTTTTCCCGGCGATCGCGCCGCAGGATTTCTCCCGCAAGCCGACGACCTTCACGGCGACGGGCAGGCCCGACAGGAACATGATGCCCTGGGACTACGTCATGCACGAGCCCTTCTCGGTCGGTGCGGAAGCGATCCGTTCGGTCAAGCTGGCGCTTGATCACCGGCGCGAGGAGAACCGGATCATCGGCATCGCCTCCTCGCTACCCGAGGAAGGCAAGTCAACGATCGCCAGCAGCATCGCCCACCTGCTCGTCGACAGCGGCGCGCGCGTCCTGTTGATCGACGCCGACATGCGCCATCCCGCATTGTCGCGCCGGCTCCATCCCATGGCGAAGGCGGGGCTGCCTGACGTCCTGACCGGCACGGTGCGTTTCGAGGACGCCCTCGTGCGTGATGCCAGCGGGCGCTTTGACTTCCTGCCCGCCTTGTCCACCTTGCGCGTGACGCAATCGCATGAGCTGCTGGGTTCGGCCGCCATGCGAACGCTGCTCGGGCAGCATGGCGCCAGCTACGACTATGTCGTGTTCGACCTGCCGCCGATCCTTCCCGTCGTCGATGCCCGCTCGATCGCGCCGCTGCTCGACGCCTTCCTGTTCGTCATCGCCTGGGCGCAGACACCCCGCGACGTCATCGAAGCCGCCGTCGAAATGAGCCCCATGATCCGTGAGAAGATGCTGGGTGTGCTGCTGAACCGCGTGCGCCTCGACAAGGTCGAACGCTATGGCGAGTATGTGAAGTCTTATTATTCGGGCAAATATCACAATGCCTGAGCGATCGCCGGCGCCATCGCGCAACCGGAAAGCCAGCTATTCCTGGCTGGCTTTCCGGATCGCCTTCGCCGGCTCGGCCGTCGCCTGGTGCCTGTCGACAGGTATGACGGAAATCGTCGCAGCACCTTCCGTGAACATGAGTCGACGGCTGCTGCAGGACGCGACCTTCACCCAGAACGAACTGGAGGCGGCCAGCAGCGCCGTCGGCGGGCTGCGCAATGCAGGCGCCGCCACGGCACGCGCCATCATCGCGCTGCGCCTCTACGAGATGATGAGCGCGTCGCCCGAACCGGTGACAACCGTGATCGAGGAAAGGCGACAGGATGCTGAGGCCGCGGTGCGCGAGGCCCTCGTGCTGGCGCCGGGCAATGGTTTCCTGTGGTACGCCCTGTTCGCGCTGAAACTGCAGCCCGACGGCACGCCCGATCCGGCAACCCTGCCCTTCCTCGCGAAGTCCTACGAACTCGCGCCTTGGGAAGGCTGGGTCGCCATCCGGCGTTCGCCGACGCTCATGCCTATGCGGGCTCATCTGCCCGAAGAGCTCCGCAAGAAAGCCGAGGCGGAATTCCGCGTCTTGCTGAAACAAAATATCCTGCCGCCGATCCAGAAAGTGTTCGCGACCGCCGATCCCGCCTTGCGGATGGAAGTCCTGACCCATATCGAGAAGCTGCCGACGATGGAGCGCATGCGCTTCATTCGCGGCCTCTCCCGTGAGCTGAACGGCAAGGTCGAAGGCTGAGCGGTGCGGAGTCCCGACCGTTTGCCGCCGCCGAAAGGAGCCTGCGCATGACCGCGAGAACGGCCCTGCGCTATCTCGGCCATTCCGCGCTCGCTTTCGGGACGCTTGCCGAGGTTCTGCTGCCCTTCCTGCGCAATGTGGCTTTGGCGCGCCTGCTCAGCCCGCATGAATTCGGCCTCGCGGTCACCCTCTCGGTGGTCTGGGGCATCCTGGAACAGGTCACCGATATCGGTATCCAGTTCTCGGCTGTCCGCCCGCCCGGGAATGCTCCCGCCCATCGCTATTACGCCACGCTCCACAGCCTCGCCGCGATCCGCGGCACCTTCCTGCTCGTCGTGCTGATCGCCGTCTCGCCATTCTGCGCCTGGGCCTTTGCGGCGTCTGAGGCGATGTGGTCCTATGCCGGCCTCGGCATCGCAGCCATGCTGCGAGGATTTGCCAATCTCGGCCTCCGCGAGGCGATGCGATCCTACGAATATTGGCGCGAAGGCACCGCCGTCTTCATCTCGCAGCTGCTCTGGACCGGCTTCACGGTGTTCGCCGCGGTGGAGATGCATGATCACTGGGCGGCACTCACCGGTATCGTCGGCGGCGCGCTCAGCTATGTCCTGCTGACCCATATGCTGTCGCCACGGCGCTGGCGGCTGGGCTGGGATAGCGCGATCGCCAGGGAAAACCTGGCTTATGGCCGCCCGCTCATCTTCAACGGCATGTCCAATGCCTTCACCCAGCTTGCCGACCGCTTCGTCGTCGGCGCCGCCCTCGGCGTCGTCAAGCTCGGCATCTACAATGTCACCATGGCGACCGCGGTCCTGCCGCGCAACGCCATCACCAAATTCCTGAACACGCTCTACATGCCGGGCTTCGTCAATCTGAAAGAGCAGGAAGCCCGCGCCGCCCATCTTTTCGAAACCTGGGTGCTGAATCTCGCGCTGCTAGGCTTTGCCTACGGCATTGGACTCATTTCCGTCGGTCCGTTGCTGATCCAGACGATCTTCGGCCAGGCCTTCCGGCCGAACGAACTGATCATGGGCCTGATCGCGGTGCTTCTCTGCACCAAGTTCCTGATCCAGATGCCCGTGCCGCCGGCGCTCGCGGCCGGACATACGCAGTTGATCTTCTACGGCAACGCCGCTTCCGCGATCGGCGTGCTCGTCAGCATCGGCGTCCTGCTGCTGACGCGCGATCTCGATCACTTCATCCTGGCCCTGACCATCGCCGACTTCACCGCGCTCTGCCTGATCGCGACGCTTGGCATTCGCAGCTACGGCTCGATCCGCTGGCTTCTCTGGCTCTTCGTCCTCCTGCCGAACGCGACGCTGGCGGGCCTGCTCCTGCTCGATCTGGCGACGTCCTTCGATCTCCTCACCTGGATCGCGATCACCTGGAGCATCGGGGCCGCCGTCATCTGCCTGATCATCCTGGCCGCCTATATGGGCGGCTGGCGCCTCACGGCGCTGGCGGCGCTGCGCGACGCCAAACGACGCCAACACGCCGTGACATAAAGCAACCCAAAGGAAATCCGAGTCGCTGCGAGCGCCAGCGAACGATTAACCTCGTTGCGACGAATCCAGTTCGAGAAATCCCTGAATCTGTTGCGCCGGCAGCGCTTTAGCTTAACAAATGGAGAATCGAAACCGTAACTGTTACTCTTTTGCACTAGTGAGGCTCGCCACGCGTGGGTAGCATCCATCCTTGTATGAGCGAGAAATGCGCCCACCTCACCTCGCGTGCAAAGCCGATATTTTCCAACCTTAGGTCAGGTCATGCGTAGTATCGTTGTTGCCACCGGCATGTGTATCCTGAGCGCCGGATGTGCGGTTATCCCGAAGGATGGACCGGCCACCAACGAGATCGTCTCGCAGGCGTCGGTCCAGATTCAGCCGGCATCGCAATCTGAAGATCCGGGCTACGTCCTGATCAAGGCCTCCAACGACATCGCCAAGTTCATGAACGACGGCGTCGCGAAGGGCACGCAGCAATTCCCCGCCGCCGCGAAGGTAGGCGGATCGACCGACATCCGGCTCCAGGCCGGCGATCGCATTTCGCTGACGATCTACGAAGCCGGGTCCGGCGGTCTTTTCATTCCCTCCGAGCCGGGCAGCCGCCAGGGCAACTTCGTTCAGGTCCCGAGTCAGCAGATCGACGCCCGCGGCCAGATCGTCGTGCCTTATGCGGGCATCATCCAGGCTGCCGGCAAGGTGCCTTCCCAGGTTACCACCGAGATCGTGGCGCGCCTCTCCAATCGCGCCATCGAGCCGCAGGTCGTGTTGTCGATCGACGAGCGCAAGTCCAACGACGTTTCGGTGCTTGGCGAGGTTTCGGCGCCGCTGCGCTTTGCGATCGACCCGGGCGGCACGCACCTGACCGGCGCGCTCGCACGAGCAGGTGGCCCCCGTTATCCCGACTATGAATCCTACGTCACGGTCCAGCGCGGCAAGCGCACGTTCCGGGCCGACCTATCGGCCATCATCAAGAACCCGGACCAGGATCTGCGCTTGGGCGGCGGCGACGTGATCTATGTCGGTCGCGAACCCAAAACCTACATGGTCTTCGGCGCCACCCCGAACCCCGGCAGCCTCGGCGGACAGTCGAGCCGCCGCTTCAACTTCGACACGGGCACCGTCACGCTTGCCGAGGCCCTTGCGAAGGCTGGCGGCCTGGCCGACCTGCGCGCCAACCCGAGCGCCGTCTTCCTCTATCGCCCGCAGTCGAAGCGCCGGCTTGAACAGATCGATCCGTCGGTTCGCAACCGGCCGGACAATATCGTTCCCACCGTGTTCTCCTTCGATCTGCGCCGCGGCGATGCACTGTTCCTGACCCAGAACGTCCTGATGCAGGACAAGGACGTGATCTTCGTCGGCGACTCCGAGTCGGTCGACCTGATCAAGCTCCTCAACGTGGTCCGCGCCGCCAATGCTACAGTGGGCGAGATCAAGGACACCTCGCTGCTCTTCCGCTAAGACGAGCTGCGGGCGCGGGCTTCCTGCCTGCGCCCGGCTCATTATCGGGCAGCTTCCTCTCCCGGACCGCCTTTGGGGAGAGCGATGGCCTCGTAAAGACCTGCAACGCCGCGCGCTCGCAAGGCACGCGGCGTTTCTCGTTTGACCGGCGCCGCCCCGGCTTCGATACCGCCTTTCAGGCTGCTGCTCCGACGACGGGAGAGCGCGCTTTCGTGCCGAACAGGCGAGGCTTCAGGAACGCGGTTTCGACGTCGCAGCAACAATGCGCGGCAATATCGCGCAGAGGCAGGCCTGCCCTCCTCGGCATGCCCTCGCGACCAGCCCGTATCGCGGGAAGCGACTGGAAAGCACCCCGCCAAAGCATATCGGCGCCGACGGCACGGTGATCATCACCGGGCAGCGTCGACGCCGAAGCGGAAGGTCAATCGAACTGGGGCCGTCGCTCGACCAGCGTGGGTCAGTAAGCCTGCACCGGCGCTTCGAAGGAGAGCGGCAAGGCGACCAGCGCCAGTTGCGGCAGAGCCGCCATCTTGGCCTGGGCGCTGCGCGAGGGGCGCGGCGCGATCATCTCCAAGGCGATCTTATCGCGCATCTGGCGGCGCGCCATCTGCTGCGCCCGGCTTGGCGAGCCCACGGTGGTCCAGATTTTCGGATTGGCAGCCGACTGGCGCTTGATCCACTGGTAGCCGGTTTCGGTCCAGGGAACGATAGAGGAGCGCAGGTTGTCGAGCACGAAATCACCGCGGTCGGTGCGCACCGTGAGGATCAGATGCCCGATACCGCCACGCGCCCTGACGACCGTTAGCGACAGCGCTCCGACCGGCAGCCCGAGGTCGATCAGCGCCTTGCGCTTCTGCACCGCATAATCATTGCAATTGCCGTCGCTGGTGACGAGGGACCAGTCGTAGGAGCCCTTGCTCTCGTCGGGGCGGATGCGCCGGTTGATCGTGGCGTTGACCGCGACGATATCGCTCCAGATTTCCGGCGTCAGCGTCACGACGCGATCGTCGCCGTCGCTCTCGCATTGCCCGGCATTCTCCATGCAGAACTTGACGAAGGCTAGCGGCGCGATGGTCGGGGCGATCTCGGGGCTGGACAGGGCCGGCGCAGGCAGACCACGAGAGCCCTGCGGATCGCCGAACGACGAAGCCTGAGACGGGAGCGTCGCAGACAGGACCAGAACGCTAACAACGCCGATAAGCTTGCAGAGTTTCATGAACATCCCCAGATCTTTCGAGGATGAACCTAGCAACGCCGCATCGATATCCCGTTAGATATTACGATCAAAAGAAGTACCCCGAATCAGTACTAAATTTACCATTCTGGATCGGCTAAAGATCGCTCTGCAGCGCTGGTGCCGGCGGCCCCTGAATCCGCACATGAACGGACCATCGCCGCCAGCTTCGCGATGGTCACGCTTGACGCTTCGCCAGGCTTGCTCCGATGGTGCGCCCTGGGGGCGAAGCGGCCGGAACGGTGTCGATGGGTTTTCTGGATCGTTGGAGCAGGAAGGCGGCCCGGGGTCCTGAACCTGCCGCGCTCCGCGACTATCGCCTCCCGACTTCGCTGATCCGGCTGGCCGCCATCGGCGATATCCATGGCCGGGCCGATCTGCTGGAGCGCATGTTCGTCTCCCTCGATACCTGCGCGCAGGACGGCGGCCCTCCGATCGGTGAAATCTATCTCGGCGACTACATCGATCGCGGCCCGGAATCGGCCAGGGTGATCGAGCTCCTGATCGCCCGCATCGCCTCCCGCCACGCCGTCGTCACCCTGATGGGCAACCACGAGCAGATGCTGCTCGAATCCCTGGTCGATGACGAGGCTTTCGCCGCATGGCTGAGCTACGGTGGCCGCCAGACCGTCGCGGCCTATCTTGGTCCTGAGCTCATGCGGGACACCCCTCTGGACCAACTCCGCGAACGTTTCGCCGCCGCCTTTCCTCCAGCCCACAGGGCCTTCCTCGAGGGCCTGCGCCAGAGCGTCTCTTATAAAGGCTTCTTCTTCGTCCACGCGGGCGTGCGCCCCGGCGTGGACCTGGCAATGCAATCGCCCCAGGACCTTCTCTGGATCAGGGAGCCGTTCCATTCGCATGGCGGCGATTTCGGAGCTCTGATCGTACACGGGCACACGCCCGATCGCGAACCGCATTTGCTGCAAAATCGTATCTGTATCGACACGGGCGCGTTCCACACCGGGCGCCTGACGGGCATCCTCTTCGCCGGGGACGGCGCCAGGCTGCTTCAGGTGGAGACCTGAAAGCGGTTCAAGCGCGGGGTGGTGGCCCTCCGAACTCACCGCGCAGCCCCGCCAGCCAGCCGGCAAGCGCGTGCGAGAACGGCCGCAGGCCACCCCGCTTCAGATAGAGCAGGTTGTACAGGAAGCTGGTGACGATCACGACCGGATACCGCAAGGGAAAGAAGCGGCGCGTGAAATGCAGCTTGTTGCGTTCGTTCAGATAGATCGATAGCGGCGAGCGATGCCCCGCCCGCGTGCTCGCCCCGGTAGAGACGCCGTGGATATGGGTAACGACTGCATCATGCGCATAGCCAAGCCGGAAATCGCCGGCGCGGAAGCACCAGTCGACCTCCTCCATGTAAAGGAAATAGTCCTCCTGAAGGGGACCGACGCGATCGACGAAGCCGCGCGTGGCGAACATCGCGGCACCGCAGACGAAATTCATGCGATCCTCGATCGCCGCGACATCGACCGGCGCCTCGGCCGGCTGGCCGAAACCGAGATTGAGCGTCCGCGCGATCCAGGCTCTCCAGAAACCGCCATACATCTGGATCCGGTTGTTATCGGCAAGGACGAGCCGGCAACCGATGACGCCATAGGGGCCGGTGGCGGCATGCGCGATCAGAGCGGTCACCGCATCCGGCGCGACGATCGAATCCGGATTGAGGATCAACACGGCATCCCAGGCTTCCCCGGCGATCGCGGCGAGGCAGAGATTGATCCCTCCGGCATAGCCCAGGTTCTCCGCCGCATGGTGCAGGAAGAGCGGAAAGGCGCCCCGCACGACCCGGGCCGTCTCGAGGCAGCGCGGCGCGAGCGGGGTGGTGCCCTGCTGCACCGGCTCGGGAACCACCTCCGCCAGCAGGGCACGATAGGCGTCGGCACCGCCATTCTCGCAGACATGCACCGCGGCAAACCGATGGGCTGATCGTTCGAGTGCAGCCAGGCAGGCGGCCGTCTGCTCGGGAGCCCCGTAGGAAACGATGATGGCGATGATCTTCTTCACTGAAACGCCCCGGCCATCACTGCAGCACACCGCTTCCATAGTTCATTACAACCTCCACGCTACCCCCTTAAAAAGCCGAAGGTCCGGTGTCGGATCGATCCTCGACGAGATCGTCAAACCCGCGACGCGGCTACAAAGGAGTAGCTCTGCCGCGCTCGCTTGCAGACATCGCCCTATCGCAGCTAGGCTCTTTCGCCGATGCGAGAACGATGCCGATCGGAAGCGGCGATGCCGGTTCCTCCTTTGCGGAGTATTGATGCGCCCCTTCACCTGCACCGCCTTCGCGCTTCTCGCCTTTCTCGCGGCGACAGTTCCGGGCCGAGCTGCCGATCCCATCCTGCCGCCCTTCGATCCGGACGCGACGCGTCTCGCCATCGGCCGGCAGATCGCGTTCGGCCCCTGTCCCGAACCTCCCGCCCCGATCGTCGACATGTCGGGCCTCCAGTCGCGCTACGATCCCAAGGACCCGACCCAGTCCAAGGTCGACCCGGAGCGGGACCGGCGGGACAAGGAGCGATCGGTGGCCCCGACCAAGCTCGTGACGGATGTCGACAAGCTGGCTGATCGCTTCGCGATCTCGCTGCCGGCCAATATGCAGATGGCGGCCTGCGTAGGGCACAAGATCGCCGTTTGGGCGCGGGCGAACGCCCTCACCCAGAACGTGGACCAGAACGACCGCCTCGGCCGGCACCAGGCGATCATGAGCCAGGCCTGGTACGGTTCGGGGCTCTCAAGCGCGCTGGTCAAGATTGGTGGTTTCGCCGCCATGCCGCGCGAGGATGCCGACGCGATCAAGCCGTGGCTACAGCGCATGGCCGCGACCGTGAAGGCGGAGTATACCCCGCCCTTCTCCTGGATGATCCCGAGCAACAACCACAAGTACTGGGCCGGCTATTTCCTGGCCGTGACAGCCGCGCTGTACAACGACGCCGAACTCTACAAATTCTCCCGCAAGATCCTCGACGACGCGTTCGAGGATATCGGCGCCGATGGCATGATCGCCAAGGAGATGGCGCGCGGCCCACGATCGCTCGGCTACCAGCAATTCGCCATCCTGCCGATCGTCGCGATGACCGTGCAGGCGGAGCGCAACGGCGTGCCCCCCAGCGCCAAGCAGTACCAGGCCCTCGACCGGATGATGGCCTTCACGGCCGAGGCCGCGCAAAACCCGCAAGCCATCGAGGTCAGATTGCAGGTGAAGCAGGAGCCGGCCAACCGCTCCTTCGACTTCTCGTGGATCGACATGATCCTGCCGAGCCTCAAGAAGCGCAATCCTGACCTCGCCGCCAAGCTCGAGCCGATCGTCACGGCCCCCCGGATGCGGCCAGCCTGGCACATCTTCCTGGGCGGCGACGTCACCGCAGCCTACAATCCGACCGTCCTCGCCCGGAGCCCGCAATAGATCGCCGCGCGTCCGGTACTCATAGCCCCCGGAGCCGCTTCGCTCCACGAACCTGGACCTGCCTCGCTCGAAACAGGTCGGGCGAGGCAGAGCTTCATCGGCTTCAGACGCGCTGATGGATATGCTCGTAACGGACGGCATCGTCCTCTCCGGGACAGGAGCAGGACGACCCTTGCGACGGTGTCGGGATGGTCGTCTCGCGAGAGCAGTGGAGGGACCGGCCGAAAGCCCTGCCGGGTGAGGAGAAACGTTTCTGACGGCAAGATCGCCGCCAGAAACGCGCCGCATCAATAGGTGTGCTTGACGTTCAGCAGGGTCGTGAAGGTGCGGGCGATGATCCTGACGTCGAGCACAAAGCTCCAATTCTCGACATACCAGATGTCGAAGCGAACCCGCTCGGCCATGCTCTCGATCGTCGGCGTCTCGCCGCGGCTGCCATTGACCTGTGCCCACCCCGTCAAGCCAGGCTTGACGTGCTGGCGATAGGGATAGTCGCCGATCAGCTTTTCGTAATGGGCATCATGCGCCAGCGCATGAGGCCGCGGCCCGACGATGGACATCTCGCCGCGCAGCACGTTCCACAGCTGCGGCAACTCGTCGATGCTCAACCGGCGGATCCAGCGGCCCACGCGCGTCACCCGTTTGTCGTCGCGAGCGGCCTGGCGGATGACGCCACCATCCTCCATGACATGCATGCTGCGGAACTTCAGGATCTTGAACGGCCGGTTGTTGAAGCCGTTACGGGTCTGCCGGAACAGGATCGGGCCGGGGCTTTCGAGCCGGATGGCGAGCGCAGTCATCAGCAGCAGCGGCGAGATCAGCAGCAGGGCGCCGCCCGCAACCGCGACGTCCAGCGCACGCTTCACGCCACGCTCGGACAAGGTCATCGGCGCACGGTGCATCTCGACGCCGACGAGGTTGCCGAAACGCCGGATCGGCCGGGAGACGATATCGCCCAGCGACTCGTCGAGGATCAGGCGCAACGGCAGCGGCAATATGCGCAGCCCGGCGATCAGACGGTGAGCATGATCGAGCTCGAGGCCATCGAGCGCGACGATGATCTCCTGAACCTTCGAACCCCGCAGCGCGGAAACCGTGTCGGTGATCGCCAGATCGATGTCGCTTTCGTCGAGCTTCCCGCGATCCGGCAAGCCGACGCGGGCAACCACGGACAGGCCGAACGGAATGAGCTGCCGCTGCAGCCAAGTTCCATTCAGAAGGTCGCGACATCCAACGACCGCCACTCGCCGCGTGGCGAAGGCACCCTTCGCCAGGGCACGTTGCAGAAACCCATACCAGTAGAAGCGCATGGCGGTGACGCATGCGACGCCGCTCATCGCGAAGGATATGGTGGCCGCACGCGATATGGTGTGGCCCATCTTGAGCGCGAAGCCGATCAGCGTGAGGAAGCCGACCATGCCGAGCCAGACAAGGAGGACGCGCGCAACCTGCTTGGCCGGGTTCAGCAGCTCGAGAGGCCGGTAGAGTCCGCAAGCCTGGCCGGACAGCGCGAACAACGCCGCGAAGAGCAATCCCAACGCGACCGAATCGGTCAACTCGTTCTGAAAATTGCCCTTTATGAGGGCATAGATGCCGCCGCAGGCACCACTTACCGCAACGATCAGCAGAATATCGGTAACCAGAACGGCCCCGCCAATCGTATCGTAGCGAAATCGAATACCCCGCGCCCGGCGAACGGCGCTGGCAACACTCAGATCAATCGCCATCACCTCTCCCTACAAAACAGCGGCGCCGGCACATCTCAAATCTCACCGCTCGTCTCGCGCAACGAAACCTATAGCCATTTGAAGACAAAATATTAACGCAAAATTCACCAATATCACAAGGAGTTCAAGCAGGGTCGGCGCCAGCCCGAACAGAAGACCGCCGCGCTAGCCGCCGGCGAATCGGTGCCAAGATCCTGCAGGAAAGCGGCCATCTCTGGACCAGAAAGCGGCCGCACACCCGAAATGGCTTTGGCCCCTCCCACGCGCGCATACCCCCTCTGCAGTAGTCCGTGGGCAGGGTCGCGATCTTCGCGGGGTCACGCCCCCCGGCCTTCCAAAGCCGGCGGCGGCTACGCCGTCCGCCCAAGGCAGCGCGTCATGACCGCGCCCTGATGGCGGAGAGATAGGCTCGCCGGCGCTGCATGAAACTGCTTTCGGGTTGAAGCCGTTCCGGGTGGATCGCCGCGTCCCGGAACGGCCCACCGATCGGCACGGGTGTCACAGGTGGCGTTCGTCCCGCCGTGCGGCGCAGCACGCCGCGCACCATCCGGCGGAAGGTGCCGCTGAACAGCCAGATCGGGTCGCGGATTATCGTGCCGAGCAGGCGATGGAGGCCGCGTATTTTTTCGGGGCGAGAAAGCTGGGAGAATACGTAGCGGTCGTAGTTTGCGCCGGACCAGCGAAAGAGCTTGGCCGGAAGCTCGGGATGCCGCGCGCGGGCCGTGGCGAGAACGATCCGGTAGGAGCGCTGCATCTGGTCCGACTGACGCGACATCGCGCCGGGAGACTGCCGGTATCCGACCAGAAAGGCCGGTTCGAGCGCGAAATCACATAGCTCGGCCAGGCGCATATAGTTCGCCCAATCCTCGCAGCCCTGGGCCTGCCGGGCCCTGAGGCTGATATCCCAGCCCTCCGCCGCTTCCATCACAGACCGCCGAACCAGCGGCACACTCGCATTCCCGAGAAAATTGGTGAGGACGAGGGCTGCGTAGACATCGCCCTCGAAGAAATCGAGGTCCAGCCGCCTCTCGATGATCTGCGAGGCTTCGTCGATATCGACGGACCAGCACCAGACGACCCCCGTCCGTTCTGGAACCTCGGCGAAGCGCCGCAACTGCCGCTCAAGCTTTTCGGGGTGCCAGAGATCATCGGCATCGAGGGGGGCGACGAAAGCTCCACGCGCATCGGCCAGAGCCGCGTTGCGGGCCGCGGCGACGCCGGCATTGGCCTGACTGAGCAACCTGAGCCGGACATCTTGCTCCGCCATGTGCCGAACGATTGAGGCCGTCGCATCGGTCGATCCGTCGTCGACCACGATGATCTCGATATTGCGATGGGTCTGGCCCAGGACCGAGCCCAGCGTTTCCTCGATCGTCCTTTCGGCATTGTAAGCCGGCACGAGAACGCTGACGAGGTCGTCCTGCCCGTCTCGAATATTGAGCGCCGTTCCCGCGAGATCAGCCATGAAGCGCTCTCACAAGGCGCCGGATCCTGCGTTTTCCATAACGCGCAGCGGCGATGCCGCTGTCGAGTAGCGGAGCCAATCGCGGGTGGCGGTAGCGCCACATCGCCCTGCGATAAGCCGCGCGCACGCGCGGATCGGCATCCGGCTTTGAGGCCAGGTAGGCTCCGAACCATTCCAGGAAATACCGCCGCACCTCGTCGTAGCGGCCGTCGCGCGAAACCTCCGCGACGATCGAATTCGGATGCTGACGATAATTCAGCCAGACCTGCGAAGCGAAATAGACCGGTTCCTCGAGGTAGAGCTTGGCCAAGAAGCCCTGATCCTCGTACATCATCCGCGCGCCGGTGAAATGCTGCTCGAAGCCGCCAAGGCGTTTGACGACCGCCGTTCGCAGGAGCAGGTCCGAAGGGCATGGGGCTGCGGCCCGGCCGAGCGGATAGAGCTGGAGCGAAGCCTCCGGCGGCCGCACCGGTCCGTCATGGCGGTGGCCGGTCGGGACGACGCGATCGACGCCGCCGTTCCAGGAGCGCCAGTAATTGACCGCGCCGCAGACCATCGCGAGTTCCGAGTGCCGTTCCATGATCGCGATCTGATCGGCGAGCTTGCTCGGAACCCAGACGTCGTCCGCGTCGATGAAGGCGACGAATTCTCCGCGCGCGATCGAGAGGCCGAGATTGCGCGTGGCGCTCATGCCCCGGTTGGCATGCCCGTCATGGTCGATATAGCGCACCCGATCCGGATGCGCGGCCGCATAGCCCTTGGCGATGGCGGCTGCGGCGGGGCCGGACCCGTCATCGGCCAGGATGAATTCGAAGTCGCCGAAGCTCTGTCCCAGCACGCTGTCGATCGCCTCGGCGAGGAAATCTTCCCCGTTGAGGAAGATCATGATCACGCTGATGCGTGGTCCTGTCCCATTGTCCGATAGGCGCGCCATGCCTTCACTCCAGGGAGGCGATCGCATCGGCAAGATTCGACGCATCCCAGTCCATCACCTGCAGCCGCGGCAGATCGAAGAGATCATATGCCGCAGGATCGACGGCGGCGCTACGTGTCGAACAGGCCCATCGCAAGCCACTCTCCCGGACCAGAGCGGCGGTGGCGGCATCGAAATCGCCATGAGGATAGGCAAAGCCCTCGACCGCCGCTCCCGCCATGGCTGCGGTATCGGCCCGGCTGCGCGCGATCTCTTCCTTGCGCCCTTCCACCGGCAGGCGCGTCAGGTGCGGGTGGGTCACCGTATGCGCGCCAACGCTGATCACGTTCCCGGCCACAAGTTCCGCAACCTCTTCCTGCCGCATTGGCAGATCGGCGGGCGCCGGCAATTCGGCCGGCAGCGCAGCACGAACCGCCTCGATGGCGGCCTGCTGACCCTCCGGGTCGAGTTCCCGAATGGCGTTCCAGAGCTGGGCGTAAGCCGTTCCTCGCCATGAAGCCGTGGGCATCCAGGCCCGCCATGCCGGATCGAGCGGCGCGTCTTCCGACGCGGCAGGAAGGCTGATCGCGATCCGTTCCGCATCGATCACCACGCCGGTCTCCACCGGCCCCTTCGCTCCCAGCAGCCGGCGAGCGAGGTCGTCCCACCAGTATTCGTATCGCGAACCGATGAAACCGGTCGCGATGAAGACGGTTGCCGGCACTCCGAGCTGCGCGAGGATCGGCTTGGCCACGCGCAGATTGTCGACATAGCCATCGTCGAAGGTCACGGCCGCTGCCCGGCGCGGCAAGGTGCCCTGCTGCAAACGCTCGACGAAATCGGCCATCGGCAGCACGTCCCGGCGTGCCGCGAGCCATGCCATCTGTGCGGCGAAGTGTTCCGGGGAAACGCTCAAGCCCCAGGGGTCATGAGCCGGTCGCGCAACCCGATGATACATCAGGATGACCGGCCGCGCCTCGTCCCGGAAGAAGCGGCGCGCCCGCCGGAGCAAGCCCCTCATGTCAGGCCACCGGCTTGCGGGCGACCACCGTGACCACGATCGGGAACGAATCGTCGATCGGATCGAGCTTCGATTTCACAACCTCCTGCAGGGCCACGCCCTGGATCCAGGCCGTCGCGGCGAAGGCGTTGCCGTGGCTGGTGATGGCGACGTTCTCGGCGCCGAAGACGTCGCCGAACAGACGCGTCGCCGCATAGCGGGTCAGCGACCAATACCAGGTCTCCTTCCAGACGCCGCGATCGACCGGCGTGATGCCGGGCACGGTCACCAGTGCGACGCCGCCCGGCTTGAGCGCCTTGAGCATCGAGCGGACGGCGGCATCCATGTCGTAGATCAGATGCAGGGTCTGCGTCAGGACGAGGCAGTCGAAGACCCCTTCCGGCAGGATATCCGGCTCAGCCATGTCGCCGATGATGGTCGCGCCCGGCGCATCGGCGTGGATATGCAACACGTCCTGATGGGTGATGCGCGCCCCGCCGAAACGGCGCGAATAGGCGTCGTCGCCGATCTCCAGCACACGGCCGGCGATCAGCCCTGCATTCTGCTGGAGGAAGTTCTCGATATAGTAGCGGTCGATCGGCAGGCCCCGGTCGAAACCGAAATCGGGACTGACCGGCTTCAGGCGGTCGAAATCGCCGAAATCGACGCTCCCAACCGGTGGGGATACATCCCGGCCGAACATCCGCTTGACGCGGTATCCAACGGGCTCCGGCAGAGCGCGCACCAGATGGCGCGCCGCCGACTTCGCCAGCTTTCGGCTCAGATTCTGCGGTGACAAAGCTATGGCGCGCACGATCCCTCCCATATCGATTGCCGTTCCCCGCCGGCCGGCATCGCGCCGGAGCGACGCGCGCAGCATCTCCCAGGCATAGTAATCACGCCAGTTCCGGCGGCCCGCCTGCCAGGCTGCGGCCGTGGCCGGATCCTGCATCGCAGGGCCCTTCTGGCGTTCGTGAACGGCCAGAACTGTCTTCAGCATATCGCCCTGCCGATGCGACATGTTGGCGTCGTGCCAGCGATATTCTGCAATGATCTCCGGATGCGACGCGACCGGAAAGAGGCGACTCATCCGCAAATAGACATCATAATCCTCGCAGCGGCGCAGGCCGGGATCGTAACCGCCTACCTCCAGAAGCTTGCGCCGGTCATAGAGCGCAGTCGCGTGCATGGCGACGAGATTGCCTTGCAGCAGATCGGCGAAAGGCGCCTGGCCGATAGCGTCGTAGCGGTCCGCACCGATGGCCGAGCCATCCGCCGCGACGCGGCGGTGCCCGCCATAGACGAAACCGGCATCCGCGTTGACGGCGAAACAGGCCAGCCCCGTCTCGATCGCGCCGGGCAGCAAGCGATCATCGGCGTCGAGAAACAGGATGTAGCTGCTGCGGGCGGCGCGCAGGCCGGTATTGCGGGCGGCGGCAAGCCCCTGATTGTCCTGACAGATCAGGACGATGCCCGGAAAGCGCCCTGCAACGGCGGCCGGGTCGTCGGCCGAGCCATCGTCAACTACGATGATCTCCGCCGGCTGCACGGTCTGGGATAGACAACTCTCGATGGCGTCGGCAAGAAAATGAGCGTGATTATAGGTCGTGACAACAATGGCGACGTCCAGATCGCGCCCGATCTGGATTGGCGCACGCTCAGTCGTCCGATCTATCATGCCTGGCGGCTTCATCATCTCGCTGCGGTGTTGAACAACGGTCAGGAGAATGGACCGCCGACCACCAAATTCATCCTAACGAAACTTCGATGAACCGTCAGCCCGAAAGGAGAGTGACCCAACATCCGCAATCGCGTAATTGCTTCTATCCTTTCTGAACGAGGTAAATTACCTTGATCGACGACGCGCCCATGGTTCACGGCCCAGATGCCGGGCGGTTGCTGAACCGCTGTGGCCCACTCTGGCCGATTTTGCGGCGCTATACCTGGACCGTCCCTGTCGTCGCCACCCTCTCCTTCGTCTCCAGCCTGCTCGAAGGCCTCGGGATCGGATTGATGATCCCGCTGATGACGGCGCTCCTGTCCGACCCGTCGGGCCAGTCCGAGAGCGGCCCGATGCAGCAGCTCTTCGTCTTCGCCCAGATATTTCCGGAGGGTTCGCGGCTCGTCGCGATCTCGGGCGCGATCCTCGCACTCGTCGCCGCGAAGGGGCTCATCCAGTCGATCACCCTAAGCTTCGTCGCCTGGATCGACGGAAATGCCGGCCATGTGATCAGGGTCGCCATCGGCCGGCGGCTGCTCGATATCGGCTTTCCGTTCTTCCTGACGCAGAATCCCGCCAGGCTGATCACCATCACCGCCACGGAATCCTGGCGAACCATCGAAGCGATGCGGATGATCCTGACGCTGGCCTCCGGCCTCGCGGCGCTCTGCGTGTTCGCGCTGCTGCTCGCGCTGGTAAGTTGGCGCCTGTTTCTGGTCGTCTTCCTCGGCGTCCTGGTGATCCGCGGCCTTCAGCTCCTGTATTCGCGCCATCTCGAGCATCTGAGCGCGCGCTTCACCCCCGCCAATCACATTCTCGGCGAACGCATGATGTCGCTGGTCGATACCATGCGCCTGCTGCGCATCTTCGGCCGCGAGCAAGCCGCGCTCGACAATTTCTCGGCCGCCTCGAACTCGGTGCGACGCATCCAGTTCGCGCTGGAATCCCGCCTCGCCTATTCCAGCCCGATGCTCGAAACCCTGCACGCGACACTGTTCGTCGGCGTGCTCCTCCTGGCGAACAGCTTTGGCATGGACCTGCCGACGCTGATCACCTTCCTCATCCTGCTCTATCGCATGCAGCCCCATGTGATGAACGTGAACAATGCCAGGCTCGGACTGGCCTCGACCCGAACCTCCGTCGCCGAAGTCGAATGGCTGCTGGACCCGCAGGACAAGCCCGTGGCTGCGAGCGGCACAATCCCGTTCGCGGGCCTTGACGGGCCGATCCGCTTCGAGGCGGTCTCGTTTCAATATCCGAACCGCCCGGACGCGGCACCGGCCCTCGACACCGTCAGCTTCTCGATCGCGCAGCACAGCGTGTTCGGCCTGCTGGGGCGCTCCGGCTCCGGAAAATCGACGGTCGTCAATCTGCTCTGTCGCCTCTACGAGCCGACCGGAGGGCGCATCACCCTGGCCGGCGCCGACCTGGCAGCGATCGATACCGCGACGCTGCGCGCCCGCATCGGCATCGCCGGCCAGGATATCGACCTCGTCACCGGTTCGATCGCCGAGAACATCGCCTATGGGAAACCGGACGCCACGGCCGCGGAAATCGAGGAAGCGGCACGCATGGCCGACGCTCACGACTTCATCGCCGCGCTGCCCGACGGCTACCGATCGCTGACCGGCAACCGCGGCCTCAGCCTGTCAGGCGGCCAACGGCAGAGGATCGGCCTGGCGCGCGCGCTGATCCGCAAGCCGGACCTGCTCATCCTGGACGAGGCGACCAATGCCGTCGACGGGCTGTCGGAGAGCGCGATCACGGCGCTGCTCAACGACAGGAACCATTTCGGCACGGCGATCGTGATCAGCCATCGCTGGTCGACATTGGCCTGCTGCGACAACGCGGTCGTACTCGATCAGGGTCGCGTCTCGGAGGTGGGGCCTCTCGCCGATCTGGCTTTCGCGAAGCTCATGTCGGGGTACGAGAGCGATCCGAAGACACAGGCCGGCGCGAAAACCGGTCTTTCGCCATGAACAGAATACCGTCGAGGCAGCCGAGTACCTCCTCCTTGAGCGTCATCGTCTGGAGCCGAGGGCCATGGCGCAGCCGCGAAAGCGCCTGGCGCAGGTAGTATCGCGGCAACTGGGTCAGCAACCGGCGAACATTGCCGAACTCGCCGGTATTGCCGTACTGGACCAGCAGAGCGGCGACGTGCCCACTCATATAGGCCCGGATCTGGCGGGAAAGCCCGGCCCTGTCGCGGCGATGGCGATGAAATGCGATGGCGGCCGGCTCGTAGCGGCAGGTACCGCCGTGATGCAGGATACGATTCCAGTATTCGGAATCCCCGGAGCAGCCGGCGGCGCCGACATCGAGGCGCTCGTCGAAAAGCCCGATCCTGTCGAAGACCGACTTGCGAAACGCCATGCTGGCTCCCGCGCCGATGTCCCAGCTCGGGCAGGCCCGGCGCTTGTGCTGCGCATAGAAGGCCGGCCCGAAATCGCGGCGCCTGAAACCGCGGCCGAAGCCCCAATGCCGCTCGAAAATGACCTGCGCCTCCGTGTCGAGCTCGGCCGGAAGCACCAGGCCGGTGACGGCCCAGATCTCCGGCGCGTCGAACGCGCCCGCCATCCGGGCAAGCCAGTGCGGATGCAGCACGACATCGTCATCCGTGTAGACGACGAGATCACCCTCAGCCCGGAGCGCGCCCGTGTTGCGGGCAATATCGAGGCCCGGGCGATCTTCCCTGACATAGTCGGCCCCGGCAGCGAGCGCGACCGCTCGGGTTTCGTCGCTTACGGAAGCATTGTCGACTACCAGTAACTGGTCGGGCCGGCGGGTCTGCCCGGAAAACGAGGCGAGGCAACGCGCGAGATCCTGCGGCCGGTCTCGCGTGCAGATGACGACCGAGACGCGCCCCTCGAAAGCAGAAAAATTCTCGGCACCGGGATGATGTCCGGCTTCGGCACCTGCGGCTTTCACCGCCTCCGAAACCGCGGCCAGATCGGCCGTTCCGGCGCGCGTATAAAACTGTCCTACCGCCAGGTTGCCGCTCCAGAAGATGTAAAGGCGGTCCTCCTCGGCCTCGAAATCCTGGATCGGGTATGGATTACTCAAGTCGACATTGACGATCTTGATTGGCGCAGACACGAACAACACATCTCCTGGTTGCAGAAAATTTTAACAAAAGCGCAATTCGTTCGAAAGCGACTTCGCGCCGATGCTGAGCGCCATCCTGAAATTCCGTCAATTTACCTTAAGTTATCGATTTTTTGACAGGCTCTAAAACTATGCTTCTTATGTCAGCATCTCAATTGCGGAGAGGCTACAAATTGTCGAAGGTTCTGATCACAGGCGGAGCGGGCTTTATCGGCTCCCATCTTGTGGATCGACTGCTCAGAAGGAGCGACGTCGAAACGCTTGTGGTCGTCGACAATTTTTGGACGGGAACGCTCGACAACCTGAGCCATATCCGGGATCCCAGATTCCACATCCACAAGGGCGACGCCGAAAACTTCGCAAGCGACATGCGCTTCGACGAGATCCTGCATCTCGCGTCGCCCGCGTCGCCTCCCTGGTATATGCAGCATCCCTTGCGCGTCATCTCCGCTAATGTGGGCGGCGCGATGAACCTGAGAAACCTCCTCGCGCCGGGCGGACGCTTCTGCTTCACCTCGACATCCGAGGTCTATGGCGACCCCTTGATCAGCCCGCAGCCCGAATCCTATCGGGGCTTCGTCGACTGCACCGGCCCGCGCTCGTCCTATGACGAGAGCAAGCGCTGCACCGAAGCGTTGCTGTTCGAATGCCAGCGTGTCTACGGCATGAACGTGCGGATCGTCCGGCTCTTCAACGTCTATGGCCCCCGCACGCGCGTCGACGACGGGCGTGCGGTCTCGAACTTCCTGAGCCAGGCCCTGACGCATGGCGTCATGACGATCTATGGCGACGGCAAGCAATCGCGCAGCTGGGGCTATGTCGACGATATCGTGGATGCGCTCGAGCGCTTCTTCTGGCTCGACGACGTCGATTACAAGGGTCCTTTGAATATCGGCAACGACCGGGAGATACCGGTTCTCGACGTCGCCGAATATATTCGCAGCCTGATTCCCGGCACCAGCTTGCGCTTCATGCCACCCGTTCCGCAGGATCCGACCAATCGGCGGCCTGACCTGACGATCTGCAACCGGGTCCTGCCAGGCTGGGTTGCCGATATTCCCTACGAGATCGGCGTTCGCCGGACTCTGGAGTGGTTCAGGACTCAGATCGCGGGTATCGGCACCGATATCGCCACGCCGCCGCCGGCGCATGTCATCGAGAGCCGACGCGCCTCGTAGAGCGTTCCGCCCCCTGTCAAAGATCGGGGCCGGTATCGAGGCGGGCGAGCCGCTCGAACCGGCGCCGATCGCGCGGCCGCGTGTCCTGCCGCAAGCCTTCGGTCGGCGTATAATCATAGAAGTTCCGGCTTGCCCCGACGCCGCCACGTGGCTGCAGGCGCCGCGCGACGACACGCAGCGTATCGCTTCCCGCCGCGATCAGCGCTGTTGCGGTCTTGGCGGGAGAAACCCGCATGGCATCGCCCAGGGCCGCAAATGCCTGGCTGAATCGTCCGGTTTGAAGGCGACTGCGTGCGAACAGGGCGAGATATCGGCACAGACTGGCTTCGGCGGTGCCACGCGTTCGCGGAGAGACGACGGCGAGGAGCTTGCGGTAGGTCAGCACGAAGGAGCCGACCATATTCCGGAAGGCACCCGACATCGAATGCTGCGCGAAGCGATAGCCTACGAGATATTCTGGCACGCAGCGATAGCGCCACGACCGCGCGATGAGGAGCTGCAGCAGATAATCCTCGCAACCCTGATGTCCCTGGGTGCGCAGATCCGGATCATAGCCGCCAAGGGCAACGACGACGTCCCTGCGCATCAGCGGGGAACTGCCGTTGCCCACGAAGTTGTGGAACAGGTGACGGTTCAGGACCCAACCCTCGATACCCTCGCACCACGAGGAATCGATCACCTTGCTGGTCTCGTCGATCCTACGATATGGCGAGTAGCAGAGCGCGTACTCGTCCCCGGCAGCGACCAGGGCGGCGAGCTGCTTCTCGATCTTGGTCGGGTGCCAGAGATCGTCGGCGTCGAGGGGAGCAATATACGTTCCCTCAGCGGCGGCGATACCAGCGTTGCGGGCACGTGCGACACCACCATTCGGCTGTTTGATCAGCCGAACGCGCCCATCCTTTACCATGAATTGTTCGACGATGGCGACTGTATCGTCGGACGAACCGTCATCAATGACGATGACTTCGATATTCGCAAAGGTTTGCTGGAGCGCGGATGCTAGGGTTTCCGCAATGGTTGCCGAGGCATTGTAGGCGGGAACAATGACGCTGACCAGATCATCGGGAGCCTGCCCCATCATGTCCTCGACAATTCGCGGTTGAGCGGCAATGACGCTGGAAGCAGCCAATCCGATGCCGTTGCTGGGCAGTCAATCGAAATCTCGCTCCGCACCTTTCAAGCTGGCGATCATCCCGAACAGCTCGCCCAGGACCACGCATTCATGGAGCGGGATACCCTATTTCGCGGTCCGAGCGCTGGCGCAGCGGCTTCCGGATATCGAAGTCATCGACACGCCGTTTAGCGACAAGCTTCTCGGCATGCTTCGCGGCGCTTCGATCAACATCTCAGTCGATGTCGGGCGAGAACAAGCCGTCTCCCGGCTCTACGCGGCGCTGCTGAAACGACAGCTTCGCAAGATCGACGCGGACATCCTCCTGTCGATCGGGGCCACGCCGAAGATCGCCCATCTCGGCAGGCACTGGCCGATCGTTCATTTCGCCGACGCCACCTTCGCCTCCATGGTCGATTACTACCCCCGCAACTACTCGAACCTGCGGGTCCGGACCTTGCGCGCCGGCATCGCGATGGACCAGCGCGCCTTCGATAACTGCCGCTATGTCCTGATGTCTTCGGATTGGGCTGCGTCATCGGTCGTCAGGGATTTCGGCATCGCCGCCGATCGCGTCCGTGTCGTGCCGATGGGCGCGTGCCTCGACACGACGCCCATCCTCCAGCCAGCGCTCACCTACCCATCAGCACTGCGACTTCTGTTCGTCGGCGTCGACTGGATCCGCAAAGGCGGCCCGGCCACGCTCGAAATCTGGCGCGGCCTGCGACAGAGTTTCCCCGAGGCCGAACTCCACATCGTCGGTTGCACGGCCGAAGGGATCCAGGGTCAGGACGGCATCGTCCATCACGGCTTCCTGTCCAAGGACGATCCGACGCAAAGGGCCCGCCTGGAAAGCCTCTATCGGCAGGCGTCGTTCCTGGTCGTCCCCAGCCGCCAGGAGGCGTTCGGGCTGGTCTATTGCGAGGCCTGCGCCTTCGGCGTGCCTGTCGTGGCGACGGATACCGGCGGGGTCTCGACCATCGTCAAGGACGGCGTGAATGGCTTCCTTCTCGATCACAGTCATCCCGACATCCCGCATCTCGTCGAGCGGCTGCGGCAGACCTGGACGGATGCCCCGCGATACGCCCGCATGCGGGATGCCGCCCGCGCGCGCTACGAGACGGACCTGAATTGGCAGGCCTGGGCCGAAGGCGTCGAACGAGCCCTGCGGGACGCCCTCTCCCAACCATCGCCTGGCTGACCTCCCTCGCGCCGGAAGCGCGCGAGGGGGGCGCGACGTCAGGCTTCAATCGCGGATCAGGCCCGCGAGCAGCAGGGTCTTCCACCCCTGCGAGAGCTGGGACCTGCGGACCGACCGCGGCTCGGCGGCGCTCGCATGGCGGGTTCGCGGCGCGGCCACGAGCTCCGCGGTATTAATAGGCGGCGACGGCTCCTGCCGCTGATGACGCAATCCCAGGCAGCCCGTGCAGATCGAAGCCACCGCCTGGCGCGCAATCGCTTCGCTGTGCTCCACCATCCGGTCATGCCGCGCGCGGGCAACCGATCGCTGATCTTCGATATATTTGGAATAGAGCCCGCCGAGTTCGCGCGGTTCGGCAGCAAGCGCGGCAGCGCTGAGGCTCAACGCCACAATCGCGATCTTGCCACGCATTACCCCTCGCCCCCCGGCATAATCGGGCCGAGAATCGAGCTTCGCGGTGAATTTGGGGTTAATCAAAGCGCAGGCGGGACGGTTTTCTTCCCCTACGGCAGGCAGCGGCGCCCGAACGCCTCTCGACCGATGCGCGACGCCGGCGCGCGTGACTCCGTCGGCTGGGCTGAGCTAGTAGAGCCCGTCGTCATGGGCAGAAACGGATTCCCTCACCATGAGCAGTCTAAAGTTCGGCACATCCGGCCTGCGCGGCCTGGTCACAGAGCTGGTCGGCCTCCCGACCTACGCTCATGTCCGCGCCTTCTGTGCCGTCCTCTTGGAAGATCAGGCTGCAGGGCCGCGGGGAGAGGTTCTGATCGGCCATGACCTGCGCTCGTCGAGCCCGCTCATCGCCTCCCAATGCGCCCAGGCCGTCGCCGATGCCGGGCTCGCCCCGGTTGATTGCGGCGCGGTGCCGACGCCGGCCCTGGCGCAGGCGGCGATGGCCACAGGCAGCCCTGCCGTGATGGTGACGGGCAGCCATATTCCCGATGATCGCAACGGCCTGAAATTCTACCGTGCGCAGGGCGAGATCGACAAAGCCGACGAGGCGCGCATCCTCGCCCGGCACGCAGCGCTTGCGCTTGCGACAGCCCCCGAGGTTTCGGCCACGGCGCAGCCGCGCGATGTTCTCGCCGGCTATCGCAGCCGTTACGCCGATTTCTTCGGCCGCGCGCTCGAAGGTCTCACCGTCGGCGTCTACCAGCATTCCTCCGTCGGCCGGGACGTCATCTGCGACGTCCTGACCGCGCTCGGCGCCACGCCGATCGCTCTGGGCCGCAGCGAAACCTTCATCCCGGTCGATACCGAGGCCCTGCGCCCAGAGGACCAGGAACTGGCCAGCGGCTGGGCTGGCGAGCATAGGCTCGACGCCATCGTTTCGACCGATGGCGACGCCGACCGCCCCCTCGTCGCCGACGAGACCGGCCGGTTCCTGCGCGGCGACCTGGTCGGCGCCTTGACGGCGCGGTTTCTCGGGGCCGATGCGATCGTCACCCCCGTGACGTCGAACTCGGCCCTTGAGCGCCTCGGCCTGTTCGAGAAGGTCGTCCGTACCCGCGTCGGCTCGCCCTATGTCATCGCCGGCATGGAGCAGGCCAAAGCCGAAGGCGCCCGCATCGTCGTCGGGTTCGAGGCCAATGGCGGTGTGCTGCTGGGTTCGGACGTGGCGCGAGGCGGCCGCCGCCTTGCCGCCCTGCCGACGCGCGACGCCCTGCTGCCGATCGTAGCGACGCTGGCGCTGGTCGGGAGCCAGGCCAAGCCGTTGAGCGCACTCGCGGCGGAAGCGCGCTTCGCCGTCGCCCTGTCCAACCGCCTGCAGGAGGTCTCGCAGGACAGGACCGCAGCCTTGATTGCCCGGCTCGATGCCGAGGACGCCGGATTCCGCGATGCCGCCTTCGCAGCTCATGGAGCGGTGGCCGCACGCGACCGGCGCGACGGTCTGCGCCTGACGCTGGGCAATGGCGCAACGGTGCATTTCCGGGCCTCGGGCAACGCGCCGGAACTGCGCGTCTATGTCGAGGCGCCGACGCCGGAGGCGGCCGAAGCGCTGCTGGCCGAGAATCTCGCTTTCGCGGCAGCGCAAACACGCTAAAGCAATCAGACGGGTCGCCGAACCGGCGAACCGAGGCGATATCGGCACGGCGCGCTGAGCCGCGACCGTGTCCAGCAGGGATACCCAGTGGCGCGAGTCTCTCCGTTCGAACGTGTGCTCCTGACCGGTGCGGCCGGCTTCGTCGGCTTCCACGTCACGCAGTCGCTGCTCGACGCGGGCGTGCAGGTCCTCGGCATCGACAATCTGACGCCTTATTACGACCCGGCCCTGAAGCAGGCTCGCCTGGATCGCCTCACCGCCCGCAACGGCTTCTCTTTCGAGCAGATCGACATCGCCGACTACGATGCCGTGCAGTCGTCCTTCGCCGCGTTCCGCCCGCAGGTGGTGATCCACCTCGCCGCGCAGGCGGGCGTGCGCTACTCGCTGGAAAACCCGCGCGCCTATGCCGCCTCGAACCTCGACGGTTTCCTCTCGATCCTCGAGGCCTGCCGGCACAACCCGGTCGACCATCTCGTCTATGCCTCGTCGAGCTCGGTCTACGGCGCCAATGCCAAGGTGCCGTTCAGCGAGCATGACGGGGCCGACCATCCGGTCTCGCTCTATGCCGCGACCAAGCGCGCCAACGAGCTGATGGCGCATTCCTATTCCCATCTTTATGGGATACCCGCGACGGGCCTGCGCTTCTTCACGGTCTACGGTCCCTGGGGCCGGCCCGACATGGCCTATTTCAAATTCACCAAGGCGATCCTCGAAGGCCGGCCGATCGACGTCTATGACGAGGCCGCGATGAGCCGCGACTTCACCTATGTCGACGACATCCGCGAAGCGATCGTCAGGCTGGCCGGGAAACCGCCGCAAGCCAGCGCGCAGACGGATGCCGCGGCCGATCCGGCAACGTCGACGGCGCCGTGGCGCCTCTACAATATCGGGAACCATACGCCGGTCCGGCTCGACCGTTTCATCGCTGCGATCGAGGACGCCTGCGGCCGCAAGGCGATCAAGCGCCACCTGCCCGCCCAGCCCGGCGACGTTCCCGCCACCTATGCCGACGTGACGGATCTGACTGCCCGCGTCGACTTCCATCCGTCCACGCCGCTCGAAACGGGCATCGCCCGCTTCGTCGCCTGGTACCGGGACTTCTACCGCATCTAAGATAAGCTATCCGCCTTCCAGACAGCAGGATCCGCGACATGACCGAAGCATTCATCTGCGCCTATGTCCGCACCCCGATCGGCCGCTTCGGCGGCTCACTGTCCTCGGTCAGGGCGGACGATCTCGGCGCCGTGCCGCTGAAGGCCCTGGTCGAACAGAATCCGGGCGTGGATTTCGGCGCGGTCGAGGATGTCATCTATGGCTGCGCAAACCAGGCGGGCGAGGACAACCGCAACGTCGCGCGCATGTCGCTGCTGCTCGCCGGCCTGCCCAAGGAGGTGCCAGGCACGACGATCAACCGGCTTTGCGGCTCCGGCATGGATGCCGTCATCGCCGCCGCGCGCGCGATCAAGGCGGGCGAGGCCGAGTTGATGATCGCCGGCGGCGTCGAAAGCATGTCGCGCGCGCCGTTCGTCCTGCCCAAGGCCGACAGCGCTTTCTCGCGCCATGCCGAGATCCACGACACCACGATCGGCTGGCGCTTCGTCAACCCGCTGATGAAGGCGCAGTACGGCATCGATTCGATGCCGGAAACGGGCGAGAACGTCGCGGCCGACTGCCATATCAGCCGGGCCGACCAGGACGCCTTCGCGCTGCGCTCGCAATTGAAGGCGGTCGCCGCCCAGCAGAACGGCCGGTTGGCCAAGGAGATCGTCCCGGTCCTGATCCCGCAGCGCAAGGGCGATCCCGTTCGCGTCGAGATCGACGAGCACCCGCGCGGCGACACCACGCTGGAGAAGCTCGCCAAGCTCGGCACGCCTTTCCGCAAGGAAGGGGGCACCGTCACCGCCGGCAATGCCTCGGGCGTTAATGACGGCGCGGCGGCATTGATCATCGCCTCGGAGAAGGCAGCGGCGAAATACGGGTTGACGCCGATCGCGCGCGTGCTCGGCGGAGCAGCCGGCGGCATCGCACCGCGCGTCATGGGTCTGGGGCCGATCCCGGCGACGCGCAAGCTCTGCGAGCGCCTCGGCCTCAAGCCCTCCGATTTCGACATCGTCGAATTGAACGAGGCCTTTGCCAGCCAGGGCATCGCGGTATTGCGCGAGCTCGGCATCGCCGAGGACGGCGCGCATGTGAATCCGAATGGCGGCGCGATCGCGCTCGGCCACCCGCTCGGCATGTCCGGCGCCCGCATCAGCGGCACGGCCGCACTGGAGCTGTCGCTGACCGGCAAGAAGCGCGCGCTGGCGACGATGTGCATCGGCGTGGGCCAGGGCATCGCGGTCGCACTCGAAAGGGCTTGAGCACCGCTATGCCAGCGTCTCCGGAATCGCGATCCCAGATTCCGGAATGACAGGATCAGAGATGATGGAGGACATCATCCTGGCCGGCGGCGGATCGATTATCCGCTGCCGGCGCTGACGCCAGAATCTGCGGCCCGGCCGAGCTTCCTCGCCGTGCTCAGGCGCGCCGGGCATAATGCCCCATCGCCAACGCAAAGAGCGCCAGGAGCACGGCGGCGAAGACGACATATCCGAAAATTGGGAACCAGACCGGGGCGAGGACCAGCCACCAGGAAAGGTCGAAGCCGTTGAGCTTCAGGCCAGCCATCTGCACTGTTTCCACTATGCAGAGCATGCCAAGAAAACGAAGCATGTCAGCCATCCAACACTGGGCGGGCCAAAGAATATCCCGGCTTCCTTGCGGCTCCGCAAACACTCAAACGGGTTAGTCAATTCGAGTTATGGCCAAGCACCGTGAAAGACTGAGAGTGCTGGGTTCAGTCGATCGGCGATGCCCTCTCTACAAGGGCCGTGGCCTCGCCTCCTGGCCAGGTTCTAGCCGCGCTTTCAGCGCCCTTGCCCTCGCGAGCAACGATGTCGCGTGGTTATCGCTTGACAGCAGGCCCCGCCGCTCGTCATCTGCATCCGTTCCCAGGGGGGCCTCGCTAGGAGGCTGAGATTCCGCCGGCTGGGCTTCCGAGCCCGGCAACGCGGTGACCCTCCGAACCTGATCCGGATCATACCGGCGTAGGGATGCGGGACATGCGGCCGTTCACAGGCCCTGATTCCAGCTTGCGCTCGTGATCCTCCAGCGATCGACGCCTCGGCTTTGCCGTGCGTCCGAACGGAGTGGGTTAAAGTGACGCAAGCCGAGATCATCGCGGCGCTGCTGGACTTCATCGCGCTTCCCGATGCGTCGGACGCCGAATTCGAGGCGATGGCGCTCAAGGTCTTCGCCTATCAGTTCCGCAACAACGAGCCCTACAAGCGCTTCTGCCTGCAGCGCGGACGCACGCCGCTCTCGGTTCGGCGCTGGCGCGATATCCCGGCCGTGCCGATCACCGCCTTCAAGGACCTGACGCTGAGCTGCATCCCACCCGAGCAGGCGGCACGCGTCTTCATGACCAGCGGCACGACGCAAGGCATCCGCGGCCGCAGCTATCACCCGACGCTCGATGTCTGGAAGCGCTCGATGCTGGTCAATTTCCGCACGCGCTTCATGCGCGAGCAGAAGCGCATCCGCATGGGCATCCTCTTCCCGGACGAGACCGAGCTGCCGAATTCCTCGCTCGCCACCTACCTTTCGCTCGCCAAGCAGGAGTGCGGTACGCCGGCTTCCGAGACCTTCATCGGTGCCGCTGGGCTCGACCTAGACGGACTTCTGTCGGCACTGGAGCAAGCCGAGAAGAGCGGCGAGCCCTATGCCCTGCTCGGCGCGAGCTATTCCTTCGTGCCCGTGCTGGACGCGCTGGCGGCCAGCGGCCGGCGCTTTGCCCTGCCGGAAGGCAGCCGCATCCTCGATACCGGCGGCTTCAAGGGCCAGTCGCGCGAGCTAGGACCGGACGAGTTCTATGACGGGCTCGGCGCCGCTTTCGGCGTGCCGCGCGCGTCCTGCATCAACATGTACGGGATGACCGAGCTCAGCTCTCAGCTCTACGACGATGGCAATGCCGTCTGCCCGTCCGTGAAATCCGGGCCGCACTGGATCCGCAGCCGCGTCGTCGATCCGCTGACCGGTGTCGACCAGCCCGAAGGCCAGCGCGGGGTGATCGTCCATCACGACCTCGCTCATTTCAACTGCGTCGCGGCGATCCTGACCGAGGATGCCGGCGAGATCGTGCCGGGTGGCTTCAAGCTGCTCGGCCGGGTCGATGGCGAGGCCTCGAAGGGCTGCTCGGTCGCGGTCGCCGAATTCCTCGCTGCGGCACGAGGCTGACCGCCGTGATCGAGCATGCGGGCCATCTGCCGGGCCTGAATCGCGAAGCGCTGCGCTGGCGCGAGGTCGGCCATAGCGCCTGGGGCGAGAGCGCAACGATCGCGCTGCCGGAACTCGACGCGGCGCAGGCGGCAGCGCTCTCAGCGCATGTGCGCGACAATGCCCGCGCCCGGCTGAAACGTATGGAGACCGCGCGCATCGTCGACGCGATTGATGCCGCGATCGCGCGCCTGCTCGACCGCCAGCATCCGCTGCGGCGCAAGGCCGAGCACCTGCTGCCGATCGTCACCGGCTATGATCGCGATACCGTCCGCCTCGGCCTGACCGGCTATCTCAAGACCTTCCGCAAGCCGCAGCTCTTGCGCTTCCTGACCGAGGATTTCGCCAATCCCGGCCTGCTCGACGGTTTCCAGCCGACGCCGAAGGGCGGTTATCTGCGCGCCCATGGTCCCGAGCTTCTGCTACATGTCTGGGCCGGCAACGTGCCCGCGCTCTCGCTCTGGAGCCTGATCTGCGGATTGCTGGTCAAGGCCGGCAGCATCGGCAAGCTCGCCTCGGCCGAGCCGCTGACGGCCGGATGGTTCGCCAGCCTGCTCGCCGAGATCGATCCCGAGATCGGCGAATGCCTCGCCATCACCTGGTGGAAGGGCGGCGAAGCGGTGGCGGAGCCGGTCTTCCTGCGCGAGGCCGACACGGTGATGGCCTATGGCGGTAACGAGACGCTGGCTGCGTTGCGCGCCAAGCTGCCGATCACGACCCGCTTCCTCCCGCATGGCCACAAGATCGGCTTCGGCGTCGTCGCGCGTGAAGCGCTCGACAGCCGAAAGGCGCCGGCGCTGGCCCGGCTCGCGGCCCATGACGTTGTCCGCTACGAGCAGCAGGGCTGCTATTCGCCGCAAATGCTCTTCGTCGAAAACGGCGGAAAGGTCAGTCCTTCGGAGTTCTCTCGCTACGTCGCGCAGGAACTCGCCGCCTTCGCCTCGCGCCATCCGCGGCGCGCGCTTTCGCAAGGCGAGGCCTTTTCGATCGCATCATGGCGCGGCGCGCAGGAAACCCGCGCGATGGACGGCGCCGCGGAGCTTCTCGGCGAGCCCGCCGATCCCTGGAGCGTCGCCCATGTCGAGACGCCGGAAGCCCTCAGCCCGACGGGGCTCAACCGCACGCTCAAGCTCGTCGCGGTCGAAAACCTCGACGCGGTCCCTGCCCTCGTCGCGCCCTATCGTAGCTTCCTGCAGACGGCCGGCATCGCCGCATCCCCCGAGCGGCTGTTCCGACTTTCCGAGCAACTCGGCGGGATCGGTGTCAGCCGCATCGCCCCGCTCGGCCGGATGACCGCGCCCGAGGCCGGCTGGCATCATGACGGGCGCTTCAGCCTGCTCGATCTCGTCACCTTCACCGAGATCGAGCAATCAGCGGAAGCCGCGGCAGAAGGGTTCGCACCCTATGTCGATTGATCCCGCCAAGACCGGCTTCGTCACGATCGAGCGCGCCAGTTACCGCTACGATGCAACCGGCCCCGCCGTGGTCGACGCTGTCGACTGGACGATCCCGTGCGGCGAGATCCATTGCCTGCTCGGCCGCAGCGGCTGCGGCAAGACCACCTTGCTCAAGCTCGCCGCCGGCCTCCTGATGCCGACAGCGGGCGCGATCCGCGTCGGGGGTCAGGCGCTGACCGGCCCGAGCCCGCGCGCCGGCTTCGTCTTCCAGGCGCCGACCCTGCTCGACTGGCTGAGCGCTCTCGACAATGTCCTGCTGCCGGTCTCGCTGAAGCGGCGCCCGACCATCTCCGACAAGGATGCCGCGCTCGACCTGCTGGAGCGTGTCGGCCTCGCGGATTTTGCGACGCGCCGCCCGGCCGAACTCTCTGGCGGCCAGCAGAGCCGCGTCGCCGTCGCTCGCGCACTCGTCGGCAATCCCGACCTTCTGCTGCTCGACGAGCCCTTCGCCGCGCTCGATGCCCTGACGCGCGAGGAACTGCAGGACGACCTGCTACGGCTCTGCGCGCGGGGCGGCACCACCGCGCTCTTCGTCACCCATGATATCGGCGAAGCCGTCTATATCGCCGACAAAGTCGCGGTGATGGCAGCCGGCCGCGTGACGCATGTGCGCCGGGTCGAATTGGCCCGCCCGCGCCATCGCGACATGCGCTATGCGACCGGCTTCATCGCCGCCTGCCGCGCCCTGCGCGACGCGATGGATGGCGCGGCCACGGCCAGCCGGAGGCCGGCGGCATGATCGCGCGCCGGCCCTCACTCCTCCTGTTAGTCGCCCTGCTCGCCGGCTGGGAGGCCTGGTGCCGGCTCGGCCGGCTCTCGCCGCTCGTCCTGCCTGCGCCCTCCAATGTGCTCGCGACGCTGTGGAGCGAGATCGCGACCGGACGGCTCTGGCCGCATCTAACGATGACGGCCTCGGAAATGGCGCTGGGCCTCGGCATCGGCGCCGTCGTCGGGCTCGGCACCGGCATCTTGCTGGGAGAATTCCCGGTACTCAGCCGCTTGCTGCGGCCCTATGTGCTGGCGAGCCAGCTCGTGCCCAAGCTCGCGCTCGGGCCGCTCTTCATCATCTGGTTCGGCTTCGGCATGACGCCGACCGTCGTCATCACCGCGCTGATCTGCTTCTTCCCGCTGATGGAGAACACGCTGACGGGGATCAGCGAGGTCGACGCCTCCCGCCGCGAGCTCTTCCGCATGCTCGGCGCCGGGCGCCTCAAAACCCTCCTGCGCCTCAAGCTGCCAGCGGCGCTGCCCGTCATCATGGCGGGCCTGCGCGTCGCGGTCGTGCTGGCGCTGGTCGGCGCCGTCGTGGGCGAGTTCATCGGCGGGCGCATCGGGCTCGGCGCCTCGATCATCGCGGCGCAGAGCGTGATGGATTCGAGCCTGATCTTCGCGCTCTTCATCGTCATCACCGCCCTTGGAATGCTGCTCTACGAGGCCGTGCGCCTGATCGAGCGCCGCGTCCTGCATCGCTTCTCGAAAGGCTGAATATCCATGCGCGCTTTGCCTGCCCTCCTCGCTCTTGCCCTATCGTGGCTGGCCGTCGCCCCTGCAACGGCGCAGGCGCCGGACAAGGTCACCGTCGCCGGCTGGAGCCAGCCGATCAGCGAGATCACCAACCTTTTGGCCGAGCCGGACAAGGGGTTCTTCAAGGCCAAGGGCATCGCGCTCGATTATGTCCCCGGCAATGGCGGCGGCGCTGCCTTGCAGACCCTGATCGCAGGCCAGGCCGATATCGCCTTCACCGATCCGGCCGCGCTCTATCTCGCGCTCGACAAGGGCGAGAAGCTCGTCGCGATCTACAACATCTATCCGCAGAACGTCTTCAACGTCGTCGCGCTGAAGAGCAGCGGCATCCGCACCGCCGCCGACCTCAAGGGCAAGCGCATCGGCGTCTACAGCCTCGCCAGCGGCACCTACCAGAACCTGCTCGTGCTGCTGCATCAGGTCGGCCTCGGCGAGAAGGATGTCACGATCCAACCCACCGGCCTGCTCAATTTCGCGCCGCTGATGCAGGGGCAGGTCGACGCCACTGCCGCGACCGATACCGGCCTGCTCGTCGCCCGCGCCAAGGGGCTGGGCGAGGCCACCGTCATCGAGGTCCGCAACCAGCTCAACCTGCCGAGCGACATCTTCGTCGTGAAGGAGAGCTATTACGAGCAGAACAAGCCGCTGCTGAAGCGCTTCCTCGCCGCCTATCGCGATTCCGCCGCCTGGATGATCGCCAAGCCGGAGGAAGCCGCGCGCATCGCCGTCACCCGCGCCATCAACGGCCGCGACGAGACGGTCAATCTCGAGATCATCAAGCTGCGCAATGCGTCGGGCGTCTCGGCGACGACGGCGCGCGAAGGGCTCGGCCGCTTCGATCTCGAAGCCCTGCAGAAGGGCGCCGACACCTTCCGCAGCCTTGGGCTCATCGCCCGGCAGATCGACATGAAGGCGGTCGTGAAGAGCGACCTGATCCCGCCGAAGGACGGCGCGCCATGACGTTCCGCGACCGGGCCATCCTCGTCACCGGCGCGAGCCGCGGCATCGGGGCCGCGATCGCGAAGGCCTTCGCCGACGAAGGCGGGATCGTCATCGTCAACTATCGGACGAACGAGGCTGCGGCCGAGGCGGTCGCGGCCGAGTGTCGTGCGCTCGGCGGCGAGGCGCTGGCGATCGCGGCCGATGTCACCTCGCCCGAAGCGGTCGCCGCCATGGCGACGCGCATCGCGGAAGAAGTCGGCCGGCTCGACGTCGTCGTCAACAACGCCTTCGCGCCCTATCGCTTCGATCCGGATAATCGCGCCCGCTTCTGGGAGACGCCCTGGGAATCTTACGAACAGCAGTTCGAGGGCGCGGTAAAGGCGGCCTATATGGTCAGCCGCGCGATGCTGCCGCTGCTCCAGCGCCGCAGCGGCGCGGCGATCGTCAACATCGCCAGCGATCTGGTCACGCGGCCGAGCATTCCCTATCACGACTACACCACCGCCAAGGCGGCGCTTGTCGGTTTCAGCCGCAATCTCGCGGCCGAGCTCGGGCCGCTGGGCATCCGCGTGAATTGCGTCGCGCCGGGGCTGGTCTATCCGACGCAGGCGAGTGCGGACACGCCGGAGGAAGTCCGCGAGATGCTGATCGCCCAGACGCCCTTGCGCCGCATCGCGACGCCGGAGGACGTGGCGGGACCAGTGCTCTTCCTCGCCAGTGACTGGAGCCGCTTCGTCACGGGCCAGATCTTGCATGTCGATGGCGGGGTGGTGATGGCCTGAGCGGACGGCCTTGGAGACAGGGGCTCCTCTCCGCCCGGAACCTGTGGCATCCCTGAGCAAGCATCCCTCGCGGAGAAGGCCATGGCCGGGCTCGATTTCATCTTCATGCTCACGCGCCACGACCGGACAGTGCCGGAGGCGATCGACCATGTCGCGACAGCCTTGCAAGCCGGCATCCGCCATATCGGCTTCAAGGATATCGGCCTGCCCTTCGCCGAACTCAGGACCATCAACCGCCTGATCCAGGCCGGCGGCGCGGCGAGCTATCTCGAGGTCGTCTCGCTCGACCGTGCCAGCGAAGTCGCCTCGGTGCGAGCGGCGATCGACCTCGGCGTCGACCACCTGCTCGGCGGAACCCATGTCGAGGATGTGCTGCCGCTGCTGCGCGGCACCGGCATCCGCTACTATCCCTTTGCCGGGCGCGTTTCCGGTCATCCAAGCATTCTGGAAGGCTCCGCGGCCGAGATCGCCGACAGTGCCCGTTCAATCGCCAACCGCGATGGTGTGGACGGGCTCGACCTCCTCGCCTATCGCTCTCGCACTGATGTGGAAGCCCTGCTCGCGGCGGTCTGCGCCGCGACACGCAAACCCGTTCTCGTCGCGGGCTCGATCGATCGCCCCGAACAGATCGAGGCGATCCGCAGCAGCGGCGCAGCAGGCTTCACCATCGGCACGGCAGCGCTGGAAGGGCGCTTTCCAGCGCCCGGTATCGCGCTCCGCGCACAGCTCGACGCCGTCATCGCCTGCCACTGAGCAGACGGGCACCTGTCGCCCCAGCAGAAAACCCCGCCGGCAGGGCCGGCGGGGCTTATGACTGAGCGATGCTCGCAGAATGAGGTGTCAGGCCAGATCGGCGCGGTCTGCGTTCATCACCTTGGCCCAGGCCGCGACGAAGTCGTCGACGAATTTCCGGGCGTTGTCGTCCTGGGCATAGACCTCGGCATAGGCGCGCAGCACCGAGTTCGAGCCGAAGACGAGGTCGACGCGGCTCGCGGTCCACTTCACCGCGCCGGTCTTGCGGTCGCGGATCTCGTAGAGACCGTTCGCCGTCGGGACCCAGCTGTAGCGCATGTCGGTGAGGTTGACGAAGAAGTCGCTGGTCAGCGCCCCCAATCGGTCGGTGAACACGCCATGCTTCGTACCGCCATAGTTGGTGCCGAGCACGCGCATGCCGCCGAGCAGCACCGTCATCTCCGCCGCCGTCAGGCCGAGCAACTGGGCACGGTCGAGCAGCATCTCCTCGCCGGTGACGAAATAGGCTTCCTTCTGCCAATTGCGGAAACCGTCGGCCAGCGGCTCCAGCACCGCGAAGGACTCGACATCCGTCTGCGCGGCGGTGGCGTCACCGCGGCCTGGCGCGAAGGGCACGGTCACGTCGAAGCCCGCAGCCTGGGCCGCCTTCTCGACGCCGACATTGCCGGCGAGCACGATGACGTCGGCGATGCTCGCGCCGGTCGCCGCCGCGATCGGCTCCAGGACAGCCAGGACCTTCGCCAGGCGCGCCGGCTCATTGCCGGCCCAGTCCTTCTGCGGAGCGAGGCGGATGCGGGCGCCATTGGCGCCGCCGCGCTTGTCCGAGCCACGGAAGGTGCGGGCGCTGTCCCAGGCGGTGGAGACGAGATCGGCGGTCGAGAGGCCGCTCTCGGCGATCTTCGCCTTCACAGCGGCGGCGTCGTAGCCGATGCGGCCGGCCGGAACCGGGTCTTGCCAGATCAGCTCCTCGGCCGGAACGTCCGGGCCGAAATAGCGCGACTTCGGGCCGAGATCGCGATGGGTCAGCTTGAACCAGGCGCGGGCGAAGGCATCCGAGAATGCATCGAAATCGTTGAGGAAGCGCTCCGAAATCGCCCGGTAGGCCGGATCAACCTTCAGGGCCATGTCGGCATCGGTCATCATCGGGTTGTGGCGGATCGCAGCGTCCTCCACGTCCACCGGCTTGTCCGCGTCGGCGATCGTGACCGGCTCGTACTGCCAGGCGCCGGCCGGCGACTTGCGCAGCTCCCAGTCATGGCCGAGCAGCATCTCGAAGAAGCCGTTGTCCCAGCGCGTCGGATGGGTGGTCCAGGCGCCCTCGATGCCGCTGACGACCTGGTCGCGGCCGATGCCGCGGCCCTTGCGGTTCATCCAGCCGAGACCCTGGTCCTCGATCGAGCCGCCTTCCGGCGCCGGGCTGAGATTGGCCGCATCGCCATTGCCGTGGCTCTTGCCGATGGTGTGGCCGCCGGCGGTCAGCGCCACCGTCTCCTCGTCGTTCATCGCCATGCGGGCGAAGGTCTCGCGCATCATCGCGGCGGTCTTGAGCGGGTCCGGCTTGCCGTTCACGCCTTCGGGATTGACGTAGATCAGGCCCATCTGGACGGCGGCGAGCGGGTTCGTCAGCGTCTTGGCATCGGCCAGGTCGCCATAGCGGTTGTCGCTCGGCGCCAGCCACTCCTTCTCCTCGCCCCAGTAGATGTCCTTCTCGGGGTGCCAGATATCCTCACGGCCGAAGGCGAAGCCGAAGGTCTTCAGGCCGGCGACCTCATAGGCGATCGTGCCGGCAAGCGCGATCAGATCGGCCCAGCTCACGCGGTTGCCGTATTTCTTCTTGATCGGCCAGAGCAGGCGGCGGGGCTTGTCGGTATTGGCATTGTCCGGCCACGAATTCAGCGGGGCGAAGCGCTGATTGCCGGTGCCGGCGCCGCCGCGGCCGTCGGAGATGCGATAGGTGCCGGCGGCATGCCAGGTCATCCGGGCCATGGTGCCGACATAGCTGCCCCAGTCGGCCGGCCACCAATCCTGGCTCTCGGTCATCAGCGCGCGCAGATCGTTCTTCAGCGCCGCGACGTCGAGCTTCTTCAGCTCCTCTCGGTAATTGAAGTCCTTGCCCAGCGGATTGGTCTTGCTGTCCTGCTGATGGAGGATGTCGAGGTTCAGCGCATTCGGCCACCAGCTGGTGACGGAGCCCCCGGACTGGGTCATCCCGCCATGCATGACCGGGCATTTGCCGGCCGTCTTCACGTCACCACTGCTCATGATATCCCCCTTGGGAGCCTGCTGAATCGGGTCGTTTCCGGAAGACGTGACGCCTCGCGCTGGGAGGCGACGCATGCCGCATCCGCCCCAAAAGGCAGACGCGGCACCGTTCCATTCGAATGGTTCTAGGGAAAAGCTTCGATAATGAGAACTTGAATTTTCAAATCATTACGATAGTTTTTTCAAATGATATCGATCAAGCATCTCCGCTATTTCGCGGCCTTGGCGCAGTACCGCCATTTCGGCCGGGCGGCAGATGCCTGCGCCATCAGCCAGCCGGCCCTGTCGCTGCAGATCAAGGACCTGGAGGACCTGATCGGTGCGCAGCTGGTCGAGCGCGATCGCCGGCAAATCCGCCTGACCAGCCTCGGCGAGGCCTTCGCCGGGAGGGCGCAGACGATCCTGCGCTCGGTGGACGAGCTGGCCGATCTAGCGCGGGCTTCGAGCCCCTCGCTCGGCGGGCGGCTGCGCATCGGCATGATCCCGACGGTCGCGCCCTATCTCCTGCCCGCGGTGATCCGTCGGCTGGCGGAGCGGTTCCCGGCAGTCGACCTGCGCCCCCGCGAGGCAGTGACCGGAAAGCTCACGGAGGACCTGATCACCGGCGGCCTCGATGTTGCGGTGATGGCTTTGCCCGCATCGCAGCCGTTATTGCAGGATCATCCGCTGTTCGAGGAGGAATTCGTGCTGGTCCGGCCCTCGGCCGACCGCGGCAAGCCGCCGCCGGGCGTCGAAAGCCTGCGCGCGATGCGCCTGCTCCTGCTCGAGGAGGGTCATTGCTTCCGCGATCAGGCCCTGGCCTTCTGCAACATGGCGCCTGGCCTGGCGCAGGACCCGATGGAGGGCAGCTCGCTGGCGACCTTGGTGCGCATGGTCGGCGCCGGCATGGGCGTGACGCTGATCCCGGAAATGGCGGTCGGAGCGGAAACCTCGGCCGTCGAGGTCAGCATCGCCCGGCTCGCCGCACCGCAGCCAAGGCGCAGCATCGGCCTGGTCTGGCGCAAGACGAACCCGCTGGCCGAGCATTTCATGCAGGTCGGCGAGATCGTCCGCCAGGAGCATGACGTGCTGTGCCGTATCGGCATGGACGCCTGGCTGCCGCGCCTCGATGCCCGAGCGGAATCAGATCGCGCCGATGATCTGGCAGGTCACCCATAGCAGCAGGCCCAGCCAGCCGACCTGAACCGCCCCCAGGAACAGCGCGAGCATGAACGCCATGCCGCGCTCGCCGCGACCTTCAGCTTCTTCGCCTGCCGCCGACCCGATCGCGATCATGACCTGCTCCATCACAGATGGCACCGGCATAGCGCCGAGATGACCTAACGGAAACAACATGCTGAATTTATCGTAAATGCCGAACCTTCCGCAGGCTGCCGGCGGGTCGACGATAACCCCACGAAAAAGCGGCCCGTTTCCGGGCCGCCGATTCAGGAACGAACGGATAGGGCCGATCGCTTACCGATAGACCGGCGGGCCGCCATAGCCGGGCGTTCCCATGTACTGGCGGCCACCACGCGGACCATAATAACCACCGCCGCGCGGGCCATAATAGCCCCGGCGCGGCCCGTAGCCACCGCGCCCATAGCGCTGCTGGCGCTGTGTCTCGCGCATGATCATATGCCGCCGCTCGGCAGCCGCCGACCAGGTGTATTCTGCCGCCTGCTTGTCCAGGCGCTGGGCCATCGCGGCGGGCAGTTCTTCCGAGGCGCTGGCCGGGGCCGCCAGCGCGACACCGACGCCAAGCGCGGCGAGCATAAGAAACTTTCGCATGGTCTTCTCCTTCAACTGACAGCATTAAACGCGCGAAAGAGCGAACGGTTCATGAACCCGGCTGTCGGCTTCCGTTCATCAAGCTGCGATTGCCGCGCGATTGCGGGACGTGCGCGCGAACTGCGACATGCGCCGAGGCCGTTTGAACGCCCGAATGAGGTGAGGTTGCGGCACGAAAGGCTTGCCGCTCGCCGGTTATCGGGAGTGAATGCAGGCCACAACGGCAGAGCAGCCCTTGCCCATGGGAAGACCGACATGCCGAAAATCGACATAGCGGCGGTCACCGAGCGCATCGGGGTGGGCTATCCCCTGCCCTTCGCCGCGCTCACCGCGCATCGATCACGCCAGAAGCTCGGCGATGCCGGCGGGCTGACCGATTTTGGCGTGAACTTCACGCGCCTGCCTCCGGGAGAGTGGTCGAGCCAGCGCCATTGGCACTCCCATGAGGATGAGTTCGTGTATGTGCTGGCGGGCGAACTGGTCCTCATCGAGGACGAGGGAGAGACGACGCTCAGTGCCGGCGAAGCGGCCGCCTTTCCGAAGGGAACCGGAAACGGCCACCACATGATCAATCGCTCGCAAGGAGATGCCGTCTATCTCGAGATCGGCTCGCGGCATCGCGACGACGTCACGACCTGCTCCGATGTGGACATGATGAGCACGAACGCGGACGGGCGCTTTCTTCACAAGGATGGCACGCCTTACCTCCCGGACTGAGATCCGCTGCGGGTCGGGGGCGGGCAGGAGAACGAACCTTCAGCTGAGCCGCCGCTCCCGCACAGTACGAACCCGCCGCTTCAATTCGTCCATAATGTCCTTGATCTCGCAATCCAGAACATAAAGGTCACCTAGCGAGCGCCCATTCAGAGGGCCGCCATACAGCAAGCCCATGATCCGATAAAAGATTCGAGCGTGCAGCAAGCCCCTGCCGAACGGCATCGCGGCGCCGCCGTTATATATCCATCGGTTGGCACGGTCGCCTGCGCGCGGGGCAAGCTCTTCGCGATGTGCGATGCTGTTATCGAGGTGGGAGGCTAGTTGCTCGTCGGTCAACTTGGCGAGGTCGCCGCGCAGGTTGATGCCAAGTCTCAAAGTTACGCCCCCGAAATCATTGACTCAGGGTTGCTTAAAATCTGCGCCGCGACAATTCCCTTAACCGGGCGGTTGCGGAACAGCGCGCGCCACATTTTGAAGCAAATTGCAGAGGATCGCGCCGCGTCAGCGCTTCATCCACTCCAGGCCGTAACCGCACCGGATGTTTTGGCTGGGGCGGGAGGATTCGAACCTCCGAATGGCGGTACCAAAACCAGATTCTCGTTTTGGCACGTTAAAGGCCGATTATCCGATAATCGCTATGCCATCGGCCTTCATGAAGGATCGCATTGCCGATTCTTTGATTTCGTGGAAAATTCGTGGGAAATCAGACAGGTGCTCCCATGCCGACGCCACGCAAAGTCCCTAAGAACTGCGAGCTCCTGGATTCAGGCGCCATCCGTTGCCAAGTTGTCCGGAACGGCAAAGCCGTCCGGGAGACGTTCGCTCTCATGGAGGATACCCGGGACGGCTATAAGGAGCAGTACGAGAGTGCCAATGCGTGGGTCACTGAAACCCGTAGGCAGCTGACCCAACAGGTGTACGTCGACACAACGGCCCTGCGAAAGATGACTGTCGGAGACGTCCTTCGATCGTTCAAGAAGGAAGGCCTCACGGGCAGCAAGGCCGTAAATCGGAAGAAGGATGAGAACCTCATCGACAACATCCTGACCGACGAAATTGCATCGATGCCAATCCTGAGCCTGAGAAACATTGTCGTGAAGGAGTATCAGCAGCGGCTGATTGCTCGCTTCCACGCGGACCATGATGGCGAAGTTCCATCACGAACGACGCTGTCGAATAAGATGAGCGTCCTATCTCGCGCGTTGAAGGCGGCGCGGCGTGACCATGAAGCTATCCCTCGGGTCACTTTTCCAAAACTGCCGAACGCGAGCCCACACCGCAAACGACGTCCGTCGGATGAGGAACTCAAAGCGATCCTTGAGGTGGGCGCGGAGGTCGAGCCGGTAATTCCCTTCGCTGTTCGCTTTGCGGTTCTAACGGCGCTTCGAAAGGATCGCGTCCTCACTTTCCGGGAACAGCTGCTTGTCAGCAACGGCCGCGGTGGCTTCGTTATCAGCTATCCAGAGGTGCCGGAAAAGGAGAAAAAAGTTGGCCTTCCACCTCTAACGCGGGAATTGAGAGCCGTCATCGAGGAGGCCAAGGCAACGCTTAGGGTCGAAGATCCATCGAAGCGGCTCTTTGAGATCGGCACGCCGCGCTTCGACAACATGTGGCAAGAGACGCTGAGACGCGCTGGCGTGGTCGATTTGCATTTCCACGATCTGCGCCACGAAGCGACCAGCCGCTTTTTCGAGTTGGGCCTAAACACCGTGGAGGTGATGCGCATCACCGGGCATTCGACCGCCGAAATGATCGAGCGGTACAGCCATTATTCGACGGACATCATCCTAGACAAACTGGATGCCGTTCTCGATCTTCCGACGCTTCAGCAAAAGCTGGAGCGCGCACTGGGCGCGTTCGTAGAGGCCGGCGGCGACGCTGAATTGGTCCGGAGCTTGTTAGCGAAGCTCCCGACCCCGGCCGGTCACGTCGCCCGATCTGAACCTATTCTCGAAGGCGCCTAACAGCGTAAGTATGCCGAAGGGCAGGCATCACCGGACGCGCGACATGCGGAGCCATTTTGCGGCCAGTATGCGCGCTCCTACGCCAGGCCCTTTCTCGCCATCGTTGGCATTCTCGCGGGCCAATGGAGGACGAAGTCCTTGTGCCGCCCTCCGAACAAACTGAACTCGCTCGATCGCGGCCTGGAGCGGCCTCTGACGTCAGCTGGCTCTGGCCGCGCGACGCTTTTTCGACTTCGCGGGTTGCTGGGTTTCCCTGCCCTCGCTTAGCGCGCGCCTCTTTGTGTTTCGGCGTGCAAGTTTGACCCCGTGAGGCGGGGGATCGGCGTCCAACTTTGACCCCCTTGAGCCGGTTTCTGTGAGACTGCCCGTCCTGGTTTCGGATGGGCGGGCGGGGGATGAAGGGCGT